>Ga0210408_10000023_pt1 | contig 227261 bp, 180 predicted proteins | sample IncBWH4MmetaG_FD_155471 | JGI IMG/M metagenome (GOLD analysis project Ga0210408, IMG submission 155471) | Forest soil microbial communities from Barre Woods Harvard Forest LTER site, Petersham, Massachusetts, United States - Inc-BW-H-4-M | ecosystem: Environmental > Terrestrial > Soil >...
CACCAACCACATGTCACAATGCGCTACAGCGGCGTAGCTTGACCACCACGAGCCGACGTAGACCCTCCCCGCTCCCCCTATCCGGCAAGCCCACCAACCACATGTCACAATGCGCTACAGCGGCGTAGCTTGATTATCACGAGCGGCGTAGCTTGATAAATCACGAGCAGCAAGCCTCGTCAGGCTCCAAATCGCCGCTCACACGCATAGCCGGCCGAAACGGCCGGCAACCAACCCCACGCGCCGCACCGCGACGGTGCGATCGGCCTCGGCGACTATCTCCCACCCTGGCGTTCCGCCCCCGGAGCGGAAACGACGGGTGACGACCGCCGTGGGCCCGGGCAGACCACGCCCATCGGGCTGGCCGGCGCGGGCGTCGTGGAAGACGACGTGCCCGCCGGGCGCGACGAAGCGATGCCACTCCGACCAGTCCAGCTCACAGCCGGATTCGGAGTGGTCGCCGTCGATGAACACCAGGTCCGCCCCGCCCTGCCAGCGCGACGCCAGCTCAGCGGACAGGCAGGCATGCCAGTGAACGGTCGGCGCATCGGGACCGCGTCGGCGTCGAGCGCGGGCGACGGCGCGGCGGGTGGCCCACTCGGTGGCGCCCCAACCGGAGGGCAGCGCGTCGGGATTGCGACCGAACGGATCGACCAGATGCAGCTCGGCGTCAGGGCTCAGCGCCCCGCACAGGGCGATCGCGGATGCTCCCTCGTACACGCCGATCTCGACCGCACGTCGCGCCTCCCGCGCGAGCGCCAGCAGCAGGGAGACATCCTCGGCGGAGTGCATCGCACGCGGCGGGATCAGCCCGGCACCGACCGCCAGCGCACGCAGGCGCACATCGTCGCGCAGGCGACCTGGTGTCAGGCGTCGCAGACCGGCGGGTAGGGCGAACACCGGGGGAGGAGCCTGCTTTATGTCAAGCAACATAATGTTTGTCAACACGAAATACATCATCTCGACAGACATCATCTATCAAGACATAAAGACTCCACAGCCCGCACCCCGCCAGATAGGATGCGAGTAATCCGCATCCTGTCGCCGTCAGACGGCGGAGACCTGCTCCTCCTCGGCAACGCGGAAAGACGAGCCGCACCCGCAGGCTGCGACGACGTTGGGGTTCTCGACCTTGAAGCCCGCTCCCTGGAGGGTTTCCTCGTAGTCGATGACCGAGCCGCGCACGAACGGGAGGCTGTCGTTGTCGACCAAGAGCTTCAGGCCGTGGGTCTCGAACACGGCGTCCTCGTCGCGCTGCTCGTCGAAGGCGAGCTGGTATTGAAAGCCCGAGCAGCCGCCGCCGCGCACGCCGACGCGCAGCCCGGCCAGGCTTACATCGGCCTCTTGAGCGGCCAGGAACTCGCGGACCTTCTCGGCCCCTTTGTCGGTGATCGTGACCATTGCTTTCCAAAGTATAGCGAGGGGTGAACAAGTGTTCTAAGCTTGGCGAAGCATGCCAAACGCCGAGGAGATCAAGCAGCGCATCGAGGCCGCGATTCCGGGAGCCAGGGCCGAGGTCGAAGACTGGACCGGCGGCGGCGATCACTTCAAAGCGACCGTCACCGCGGCGGCGTTTGCGGGGCGCAGCCGCATCGAGCAGCACCGGCTCGTCTACGACGTGTTCGGCGCGGAGATCGGCGGCCCCATCCACGCGCTGTCGCTGAAGACCCAGTCCGCCGGGTAGCCGCACAGAACCCCCCAGAGCCAACAGCCAGGAGCAGCCATGTCAGACACCGAGCAGAACCAGATCCATGAGGCGATCACACGGGCGATCTCCGAGCACGACACGATCCTGTTCATGAAGGGCACGCCCGAGGCGCCCGCGTGCGGGTTCTCGGCGCGGACGGTCGCCGCGCTGCAGGCGCTGCAGGCGCCGTTCGCGGCTGTGGACGTGCTTCCAGACCCGCGCATCCGCGAGGAGCTGTCGGCGATCTCGCAGTGGCCGACGATCCCGCAGCTGTTCGTGCGAGGCGAGCTCGTGGGCGGGTGCGACATCGTGATGGAGATGTACGAGTCCGGCGAGCTGGCGCAGACGCTCGGCGTCGAGGGAAACGACGCCGAGCATGGACGGAAGCCGCCGGACGAGGCCGCGGCGGTCGCGGCGGGTCTCACGCAGATCGAGAATCGGCTCGGCTGAGTGTCGCGGAGCGAGCCGGGGTTCCGAGACCCCACGGAATCGTGGTGAGGCCCCGCAAGGGTTGGCCGTTGCGATAGCGTCCGCGACGGGATGTCTAAGTCCGTCGCGGTAGTCACCGACAGCACGCAATACATGCCTCGCGAGCTCGCGGACGCGCAGGGCATCCAGCAGGTCAGCCTGTACGTCGGCTGGAAGGGGGAGCCCGTCCGCGAGCTCGAGATGGACGGCTTCGACGCCTTCTACCGGCGGCTGGGATCGGACCCGGAGCTGCCGAGCACCTCCCAGCCCTCGATCGGCGACTTTCTCGCCGTATGGGAGCCGTTGCTCGAGGGGGGCAGGGATATCGTCTCGATCCATCTCGCGGGGGGTATCTCGGGGACGTGCGAGGCCGCCAGGCAGGCGCACGGGCTGCTGAGCGAGCGGGGGCTGGGCGAGCGGGTCGAGGTGATCGACGGCGAGACCGCGTGCGGCGGGATGGGCCTGCTGGTGCTCGCGGCCTGCGCGGCGGCCAGGGCGGGAGCGGAGCGGGAGGCGGTGGCCGAGCGGGTGCGCGAGACGCGACGGGCGCTGAAGATCTGGTTCTGCCTGGATACGCTCGAGTACCTGCGTCGCGGCGGGCGTGTCGGCAAGGCGCAGGCGTGGCTCGGCGGGACGTTGCGGATCAAGCCGATCCTGTCGATGGAGTACGAGATCGTCCCGGTCGAGCGCGTGCGCACCGCGGGCAGGGCGTTCGAGCGAATGGTGCAGTACGCGCAGCAGCTGCACGCGGAGGGGTCGGACGGATGGGTGGTGCAGCACATCCAGGCGACCGAGCAGGCCGAGCGGTTGATCGAGCGCTGCCGCGAGATATTCGACTCCGAGCCGGTGTTCACCTCGGAGGTGGGGCCGGTGATCGGCACGTATACAGGCCCCGGTCTCATCGGAGTGGGCGGGGTGCCGCGAACCCTGCTGAGCTGATCAGCGGCGGCGGCGGCGACGCAACATACGCGCGCCGATCAGCAGGCCGACGACGGCAGCCGCGGCGGTGACCTCGCTGCGATGACGCTCCAGGTGGCCGCGCCAGTCGGTCAGGTGGGCGACCTCGCCGCGCAACTGCACGATCGAGACGGCGAGCTCGTTGCGGTTGGCCTCGATCGAGTCGCGGATCTCGGCGGGCGAACGCTGGGGCATCAGGCGGCTCCTTTTCCGCCGCTGGACGCGGGGGGATCGACGGCATGCGAGGCGGCGGCGCCGTAGGAGGGAGCGGGGGCGGAGCCCGACGCTCCGGCCGCGGCGGTCGCCGAGGCCGTGCCCGGCTCCGCAGCGCCGCCAGGTGCATCGGAGGCTCCCGCGGAGACGGTGTCGCGGATGCGGCGCGCCTCCTCGATCGCCATGTCCGGCGTCGGCGGGGCGCCCCGTTTGACCGCGCGAGCGGCGATCAGGCCGGCTATCAGGCCGAGGATCACGAGGATCAGGGCCATCGCGAAGAAGCCCCAGAAGTAGGTGAACTGGTTGCCGATCGGCAGGTAGTAGTAGAGCAGCCAGGCGCAGCCGATCAGGACGAAGAACAGGGCGGTGATGAGGAAGATCCCCGCCGCGACGCCGATGACGGCGCCCTTGGCGAGCTTTGTGGCCTTCTCGGCGACCTCGGCCTTGGCGAGCTCGATCTCCTCGCGGACCAGCAGGGTCGCGCGCTCGGAGACCTCGGCGATCGCGGTGGCGATGCCCCTGGGAACGTCACCGCGCGGCGAACCCGTGCCGCCGTGCCCGTTGGGGCCCTGTCCACCGGCGCCGGAATCGCCGCCGGTAGGAGAGGCGCTCACTCGGGCGGCTCCTCGTCGAACAGCCGCAGCCACACGCGCGTGGCGAGGCGGTGGGCGACGATGCTGGACAGCGCGCCGATCCCGGCCAGCAGACCGGACCACATCAGGCGCTTGATCACGTCGTTCTCCATGTCGCTAGGGCAGTCTATTGCGCCGGCATGACGGGCTCGGCGCAGGCCGTCCTCGCGGCCCGCGCGCCTTGGCGTCGGATGCTCTCGCCCTACGCGTCGAGCCCTCCGCAGACGGTCTCGACGACCAGCCGCTTGGCCTGCTCATAATGCTCCTCTCCGCGCGGCAGCAGGCCGAAGATCCAGCCGGTGAGCACCTGCTCGATCGCGCCGTAGAAGGCGATCGCAGCGAATTCGGCGGTGATCTGCTGCTTGAACTCCCCGTCGGCCTGCGCCTTGGTCACGATCTCTGAGATCAACGTGAACGCCTCGCGAATCTGGGCGAGGTGGGTCTGCCCGAACGAGTTGGCCGCGCGGGTGACCTCGACGATGATGACCTTCATCAGATCGGGATTGTGGGTGTAGGAGTCGATGATGAACGAGGCGATCGCCGCGAGCTTCTCGCGCGCGGGGATCGCCTCTGAGTCGACGTGGCGGATCGTCTCGAGCATGATCGCCCAGCGCTCGAGGAACAGCGTGTCGAGGATCTCGTCCTTGGAGGCGAAGTAGTGATAGACGAGCCCGTAGGCGACGCCGGCCTCGTCGGCGATGTCGGCGACGCGGCAGGCGTGAAAGCCCTGGCGCGCGAACACGCGCACGGCCGCGTCGAGGATCGAGCGGCGCTTGTCGGCGGCGGTCTGAGCGCGGGTTTTGGCGTTCGGGCTTCCATCCTGCCCGCCCCTCCGATGAGAGGGAGAGTCCATGAGGCTCTCGTGATCGCCATTGCCACGATGCGGCTCGGTGGCGCTCATCGGCCGTACGCCTGTGGACGGCGGTGGGCGAGCGCGGGGAGCTGTGCGCGGATCTCCAGCTGGCGCTCGAGGTCGAGCTCGGCAACGACATGATGCTCGCCGTCGGGCGCCTGCGCGAGCACGACCCCCCAGGGGTCGACGATCATCGAGCGCCCGCCCGAGCGGGCGCCGCCGGGATGGGGGCCGACCTGGTTGGCGGCGATCACGAACGCCTGGTTCTCGATCGCGCGCGCGCGCACGAGGACCTCCCAGTGATCGCGCGTCGTCGGCAGCGTGAACGCGGAGGGCAGCGCGAGGATGCGCGCGCCGCGCACGGCGAGCACGCGAAACAGCTCGGGGAAGCGCAGGTCGTAGCAGACCGCCAGACCCAGCTCGACGCCGGTCGCACCCGCCGTGCCGGTCGCCCCTGCCTCGGCGGACGCATCCGCCCTGCCGGTCGAGGTCTCGCTGAGCACGATCTCATCGCCGGGAAGCTCGACGTCGGACTCGCGGTAGCAGCGGCCGTCGATCGTGACGTCGAACATGTGCAGCTTGCGATAGACCGCCCGCACGCCGCCCGACGAGGAGACGTGGACGCACGTGTTGGCGAGCTTGTCCTCGCCGGGGATGCGCTCGAGGAACGAGCCGGCGACGAGGTCCACGCGCAGCTCGGCGGCGGTGTCGCGAGCCCACGAGACGGCACGCCCGTCGAGCGGCTCGGCGCACGCGCGCAACTCCTGCACGGAGCCCATCGCCGTCCACTTCTCGGGCAGCACGATCAGCCGCGCGCCATCCGCGGCGGCGGCGCGTGTGAGACGATCGGCGGTCGCGAGGTTCGCGCCGAAGTCGGCGGTGGAGTTGAGCTGTACGGCCGCTGCCTTCATCTGTGCATTCCCTTCGCGAGCCGAGTCCCAACCCACGGAAATAGATTGACTGGTCAGTCAACGGTCCCAAGCATAGCTCCAGAGCGACCCGGCGCGCCGGCCGGCGGTGAGCGCCTGCCCACATTTCGGGGAGGCCGTCCGCTGAAGCGGTGGCGCTACGTGGGGGTGTTCTGCGAGGAGCTGATGGCGTGCGCCGCGCTCGTGCAGGTGGGACCCGCGCGGCAGTCGTTCTGGGCGGTATACACGCGCGCAGACGGACGGCTGCGCGAGCGCACGCGCATGCTCATGCGCCGCCGCGTCGTGGCGCTGACCCCCGGACGCATGACGGTGCGCGACAGCGGAGTGAGACTCGACCTGGAGTTGGAGGAAGGCGAGGGCATCCAGGCGCGGTGCGCTCACGGCGGCAGCACGAGACGCGAGGGCGGGAGGACACCCGGCGTGGAAGCAGATGCGTCCGGGGCGGACGAGGGGGCGCTCGACGCCGGCGATGTGTGGACGCGCAAGCAGGCTGGCGTGCGCACATATGGGACGCTCGCGCTCGACGGCGGCTCGCCGCGGGCGATCGAGGCGCTGGCGGTGATCGACGATACGGCCGGGTACCACCCTCGGCACACCGAGTGGTGGTGGAGCGCGGGGGTGGGCACGGGCGAGGACGGCGCCGCGCTCGCGTGGAACCTGGTGGCCGGCGTAAACGACCCGCCGACCGGGAGCGAGCGCGCGGTGTGGGTGGACGGGGAGCCGAGTGAGACGGCGTCGGTGCGATTCGCCGCAGACCTGAGCGAGATCGTCGCCGACGACGGTTCGCGGTTGTGCTTCATCGCGGAGGCCGTGCGCAGGCGCAGCGAGAACCTGGTGATACTCCGCAGCGACTACACCGCGCCGTTCGGCACGTTCAGCGGCGCCCTGCCGGGCGGCGTCCGCCTGGCGAGCGGCCTCGGCGTGATAGAGCACCACCGCGCGCGCTGGTAGAACGACCAACGCTGGATACGTTCTACCAACGCTAGATACATTCTATCTGGCCGAACCGAGCCAGAAACATGCCTCGACTCGCCTTTTTTTAAAAAACAGAGCCACGAGTTGTCCGACTGTTATGCCTGCTGCGATACACCTAGTAAGGGCCGAAATCCAGTCAGTCACCACGGTCGCGCTAGTGAGCATCTTCAGCTCAATTATCTCATACAGTCGCTCCTCGCGCTAGAGCGCTCAGCCTCTTCCCGACCCGCGCTGCCGCGCGAGCTCCGCCAGCAGGAGCTTGGAGTGGATCGCGCCGATCAGCTCGCGCAGGGGCTCGGCGCCGGCCTCGATGATCTCGTGCGCGCGCTCGAGCTCGACCTCGCCGGCGAGGCGGTCGAGCAGCGCGCGGACCTCCTCCTGAACGAGCGGCTCGAGCGCCTCGCGATAGCGCAGGGTGTCATACACGGTGAAGCCGAGCGTCTCGTCGTAGCCGCCTGCGCGAAAGCGGCTGATCGCCTCGACGATCTGCACGTCGTCGGGGCCGTAACCGCGGCCGGCGGGCGTCAGCACGCCGATCTCGGCGAGGCGGGCGAGCACGTTCTGGGGGATGTCATAGCGCTCGCGCAGCTCCTTGGCGGACATGCGCGCGCTACTCGAGCGCTCCTCGGCGCTGGCCAGCGCGCGCTCGACGATGCGATCCTCGAACTCGATCAGCGCGCGAACGCGCTCGGGCTGCTCGTCGAGCATCGCGCGGATCACGCGCAGCGGCATGAACCGCTCCTCCTGCAGGCGCCTGATCAGCGTTATCCGCTGCACGTAGTCGGCCGGGTAGTAGGCCATGTTGCGACTCGTCTTCACAGGCTTGGGCAGCAGACCCTCGCGCAGGTAGTGCCTGACCGTGCCGGGGCTGACGCCGGCGCGCTCGGCCAGTTCGCCGATCTTCAGCAGCTCCGGCTCGGGAGCGCCCCCTCGGGAGGAGCGAGCGTCGCGGGTGCCGGTGGAGGCGGCCACGATCGCCGACCCACTCACGCGCGGAACGTCGCCCGCGGCGCGGTCTCCGCCGGGCGGGTGGGGCCCATTACCGCGCCGCAGGCCAGCAGCTCGGCGACCTGCTCGGCGGTGTAGCCGGCCTCGCGCAGGGCCTGCTCGGTGTGCTCGCCGAGCGCCGGGCCGGGCAGCCGCGCGTGCGAGCCGGGGGTGCGATTCAGCTTGACGGGGATGCCGAGCTGACGGACGGGCGCGGCGCCCGGCTGGTCGATCTCGACGACCATCCCGCGCGCGTGCACCAGCTCGGAGTCCAGCGCCTCGTCGAGCTCGAGCACGGGCTCCAGGCAGCAGTCGTGTGTGCGCGCGAAGTCCTCCCACTCGACGCGCAGCCGCTCGCGGAAGATCGCCCGGACGTCGGCGTGGGCATCCGAGCCGGGACGCTCGAACTGGCGCTCGATCAGATCCTCGCGGCCGACGCCGCGACAGAACGCCTGCCAGAACTTGGGCTCCAGCGCCCCGAGCGTGACCCAGCCGTCGGCGCACTCGTACGGCCGGTAGCAGATCAGCGAGCCGGCCAGCGGCAGATCGCCGCGACGGGGAACGGTCCCGTCGGCGAAGTACGCGCCGGCGACCATCGCCAGCCACGAGAGCGCGCCGTCGGCCATCGAGACGTCGACGATCTGCCCCTCCCCGGAGCCGGGGCGAGCCGGACGACCCTCACGCGCGGGGGCGCCGTCGCGCTCATGCAGCGCGGCCATGATCCCGAACGCGGCCATCAGCGCGCCGCCGCCGAGGTCGGCGATCTGGCCCGCCGCCTGGACGGGCTCGCCGCCGGTCTCGCCCGTGAGGCCGAGCAGGCCGACGAGGCCGAGGTAGTTCATGTCGTGCCCGGCCGCCTCGCGCTTGGGACCGGTCTGTCCGTAGCCGGAGATCGCGCAGTAGACGATCCCGGGATTGACCTCGCGCATGCGCTCGTAGCCGACGCCGAGCCGGTCGAGCACGCCGGGGCGAAAGGACTCGAGCACGACGTCGTGCTCGCGCACGAGCGCCAGCAACGCCTCCCGGCCCTGCTCCTGCTTGAGGTCGAGGCGGATGGAGCGCTTGTTGCGATTGAGCGCCAGAAACAGCGCGCCCTTGGCGCTGTCCTCGGCGCCCTCGACATACGGAGGGGACCAGCGGATGTAGTCGCCCATCCCGGTGTCCTCGACCTTGAGCACGTCCGCGCCGAAGTCGGCGAGCAGCAGCGAGCAGAACCCCCCGGGAAGCAGGCGGGAGAGGTCGAGCACGCGAATGCCCTCCAGGGGCAGGCTCACCGTCCACCCTCCGTGGCGCTCGCCCTGGGCTCATGCGCGTCGGCGTGCGCGGCGGCGGGCGGCGGGTCGGGCCGCGCGATCCCGAGCATACGGCGGGCCTCGGCGACGGTCGCGGGGCGGCGGCCGACCTCTTCGGTCATATGCCGAGCCTGGGCGATCAGCTCGCCGTTGGAGCCGGCCATGGCGCCGTCGGGCAGATACAGGTTGTCCTCCAGGCCGACCCGGACGGAGCCGCCGAGGGTCAGGGCGGCGGCGACGAGCAGCCACTGCGCGCGCGAGATGCCGATCACGCCCCAGTGCGAGCCGGCGGGGATGTTGTCGACCATCGCGGCGAGGTTGCGCGCGCTCGGAGGGATGCCGCCGGTGACGCCCATGATGCAATCCACGTGCAGCGGCGTAGGGCGCAGGACGCCCATGTGGATCAGCGGCTCCAGCGAGCCGACGTGGCCGACGTCGAAGCACTCGTGCTCGGGTTTGATGCCCAGCTCGTTCATCGCCTCCAGCAGCGCGACGATCTCCTCGAACGGGTTGGCGAAGACCATCTTGAACACGAAGTCCCGCCGCGAGCGCGAGTACTTGGCGTAGTTCATCGAGCCCATGTTCAGCGCGGCGACTTCGGGGCGGCACTCGCGCAGGTAGGCCACGCGCTTCTCCACCGACACGCCGACGGCGCCGGTCGAGAAGTTGACGATCGCCGCGTCCCCGACCTCGGCGCGGATCGCGTTGGAGATCGCGCGGTAGTCCTCGACCTCGAAGCTCGGCGAGCCGTCGGGCTTGCGCGCGTGGATGTGAATCATCACGCCGCCCTCGTCCACGATCCGCCGCGCCTCGGCGGCGTACTCGGCGGGGGTGTAGGGGATCGCCGGGCACTGCTCGCGGTTGGCAAGCACGCCGGAGATGGCGCAGGTGAGGACCACCGGATCGTCGACGCTCATACGGCCTCGGTCCGGGTTGTTCTGGGTGGTGCATGCACCACCCAGCGATCCCGCGCATGCGCGGGATCGTGACGAGCCGCATGCGGCTCGTCAACCGTTGGCGCATGCGCCAACGGCGAGGCCGCACATGTGCGGCCTCGTGGGAGGCCCGCATGCGGGCCTCCCGGCCACGCCGCATGCGGCGTGGCCCACCAAAATCCTTCTCCGTCGGCAAGCGTCCACAGGTGCGTAGGGCAAGCTGGGCAAGGACGCAGGGAGCGAAGTGTGCTCCGCACACGAGCGACCGAGGACGCAGATCCAGCGCCGCCATACGCGCCTGTGGTCATACCGGCACCACTCCATGTCGCCTCCACGGCCGCTCGACACGCTTGCCGGCCGACATCTCCAGCGCCCTGCAGATCGTCGGGCGGGTGTCGCGCGGGTCGATCACGTCGTCGATCAGGTCGTTGCCGGCGGCGATGTAGACGTCGAACGCGCGGCGGAACCCCTCGATCAGCTCGGCGCGCTTGGCCTCTGGATCATCGGCCTCCTCGACCTGGCGGCGGAACGCGATCTCCACGACGCCCTCCGCGCCCATCACGGAGATCTCGGCGGAGGGCCAGGCGACGATCAGGTCGGGCTCGTAGGCGCGCCCGCACATCACGTAGTAGCCCGCGCCATAGGCCTTGCGCGTGATGACCGTGATCTTGGGCACGGTCGCCGCGGCGACGGCGTGCAGCATCTTGGCGCCGTGACGGATGATGCCTTCGGCCTCGACCTTCGTGCCGACCATGAACCCGGGGACGTCCTGCAGGAACACGAGCGGGATGGCGAAGGCGTCGCACAGGTTGACGAAGCGCGCGGCCTTGTCGGCGGAGTCGTTGTCGAGGATGCCCCCGAGCTGGCGGGGCTGGTTGGCGACGATCCCGGTGGGGCGCCCGCCGAAGCGCGCGAGGCAGGTGATGATCGTCTTCGCCCACTGGCCCTTGACGTCGAGATAGTCGCCGTCGTCGACGATCGCGCGGATGACCTCGTACATGTCATACGGCGTGCGGTTGGACGGCGGCAGCACGTCGAGCAGCGCCTCCTCGCGGCGGTCGATCGGGTCCGCGGCCGCGCGCACCGGTGGCGGGGTCTCGCAGTGCTGGGGCATGTAGGAGAGGTACTCCTTGATGCGTTCGATGCACTCCTCGTCGTCGGCCACCTCCATGTCGCCGACGCCGGACTTGCGACAGTGCACGCGCGAGCCGCCCAGCTCCTCCTGGGTCACATCCTCGCCGATCGCGGCGCGCACGAGGTGCGGGCCGGCGAGCGCCATCGAGCCACGCCCGCGAACCATCGGCACGAAGTCGGCGAGGCCGGGGATGTAGGCGGTCCCGGCGGCGCACGGCCCCAGCAGCGCGGCGACCTGCGGGATCACGCCGCTCATGATCACCTCCTCGCGGAACAGATGCCCCGAGCCGGCGAACATCGCCCCCGCGGCCTCCTGCACGCGCGCGCCGGCGGAGTCCAGCAGCCATACGAACGGGATGCGCTTGGTCAGCGCCAGCTCGCGCAGGCGCGTGACCTTGAACTCGCCGGTCATGCCCATCGAGCCGGCCATCACCGTGAAGTCGTACGCGCACACGGCCGTCAGCCGGCCGTCCACCTTGCCGTAGCCGGTGATCACGCCGTCCGCCGGCGCGTCGACGCCATCCATCGCGCGCTGGGAGGAGTGCGGGCGCCCGTGGATGCCCAGCTCGACGAACGTGCCCTCCTCCACGAGCAGCGCCACGCGCTCGCGCGCGGTCAGCGCGCCCTTCTCGTGCTGGCGGTCGATCTTCTCCTGCCCGCCGCCGAGCATGATCCGCGCGCGCCGGGCTTCGAGGTCCTCGACCAGGGGGCGCAGCAGGCTTGACTCGGTGGAGGGGGCGGCCACACGGCCAATCCTAACCGCATCGCCGTGCAGCGCGAAGTAAGGAGTCCTACTGCTTACTTTGGGTGGGCATCCGGTCGATCAGAGCAGCGCGGGTTCGGCGCGCGGAGGGGCGCCGGCTTTCAGTTTGGCGATCCGCCGGCAAAACGCCCGCTGCTTGCCGCGCTGACGCCGGCAGGCGCGCAGCGCGTGGCGCAGTTCGCGCTCCGCGCGCCGCCGTTCCAGCCGCTTCAGGCGCACTTCGTCGATCGTCTGGCGGGCCGGCGGCGGAGTGACGTTCACCGGGATGTTGATCGCCAGCGTGTCGACCCTCACAGCGATAGTCACGCCTTCCGCTGAGAAGGTGTACCTGGCGCGCACGGGTACGCCGTCGGGCGCGATGAACAGTTCCAGTTTGAATGTGGGCGGAGGGCTGGGCTTGGCGGGAGTCTTTTGCGTTTCCGGCGTGTTGAACAGCGAGTTCAAGGGGTGCTTTGGTTCTGTGGATTGCGGTTTGAGTTTTTCCAGGAACAGCGCGGGATCGAGCGTGGCGTCGAACTCGGTGACCCGCTGGTCGTCGACGGTCACGGGTCCCGACTCCTCGATCGCCAGCGCGCCGTTCAGTTCTTCGACGAGCTTGCTGAACGTGCCCTGCGCGCCGGACCGATCGCTTTCCATGACGCCGCCGGGAGCGATGTTCGGCGCTGCTTCTTTGCGTTTGCGCTTGCTGCGAACCCAGGGACGGCCGCCGTCGATTTCCGCGGCCTGGCGCCGGTAGGTGTAGACGGTGTCGCCGATCACCCGCGTCTGCACCGACGGCAGGCCGAGAATGCCGGCGACCATCGAGACCTCCGCGGGAGACTGGCTGGCTTCCCCCGCGCCCGCGAGGATGAGCACGAACGGAATGCCATGGCCGAAGAGTTCGCCAAACGATATTTCCTCCTGCAACGAGAAGCGCTCGGTGTTGACGTGCAGCTGGGCCATCTGCTGCTCGAGCACGACCAGATCGGGGGGCGGGGGTGCGGTCGCGCGGGCCGTGGTCGCCGCGCACAGGAGCACCGCGACCGGCAGCATGGCGAGAGCCAGACGTGGCCCCTGCAACTTTGTCGATCTCAACATTCCTCCCCCCTTCACGCCTCGCGCAAATCGCTGTTTGCCGGTACTCGCGGCACGGCACATTCTGACAGATGGCATTTTCTGCCGCGGTCACGTCCGGGCCCCAACGCTCCTTGCGTCCTGGGGCACGCATCCCCACACCAGATCGCTGCGGTACTCAGCCTCCTGGCACAAGCGTCAGCCCGCGCTGGGCGAAGTGATGGTCGAACGCGAACGCCTCGGCGATCCCCTCGCGCTCCATCAGGGCGAACGAGGTCGCGTCAACATGACTCCAGCGCTTGTCGGCGTGGGATTCGAGGATCGACCAGGCCTCCTGCTCGATCGGCTCGTCGATGCGCACCATTTCGATCGCCTCTCCCGCGCGGAAGCGACGACCCCACCGGATCGCCTCCTCCCTGCCCGCCCTGACGAGCAGCGCCGTGTAGGTCTCGGAGAAGACGTAGTTCGACGTCAGCAGCTGTGTGTGCGCGGCCACCAGCTCGGACAGCGCCGCGCGTGCGGCCTCGTGCTCGCGCTCGCCCTGGTTGCGCAACGCCACGAACGCGCCGGTATCGACGAACACCCTCCTCAACCGTATACGTCCTCGTCGAGCGTCTGCACCGTGGAGCCGCCCACACCGTCGGCCGGCGGCTCGTCGATCAGATAGCGGATCAGCGGATCGCGGGCCTGGTTGGGCCGGCGCGAGCGGGCCGCATCGATCAGTCCGCGCACGACGCCCGCGATGCTCCCACTCTGGCGAGCCTGCTGCTTGAGCCAGCGATATTGACCGTCATCGAGATAAAGCTGCGTACGGTGCTGCATGACGTCCTACAGTATACAGCAAAAACTGCGGGCCGTCGGCGAGGGCGAGGTTGATCACCCAGTCGCAGTTTGCGACGCTCGGCTCGTGCACGCCATGCGAGCGGGACAGCTCGACCTCGGCGACGTGACCGCGCACCGTGCCCGTCACGACCACACGATCGGAACGCGCCCCTCGGCGACGGCCGAGTCAAGCAGACGCAACTCCTCCTCCGTCAAGCGCACCGCGATCTGTGACATGCAAAAAGCATACCCTCTGGGGATGCGCCCTGGCCTGGGTTTTAACGCCCTTTCCAAACGGGCTCGCGCTTCTCGAAGAACGCGGTGACCCCCTCGACGATGTCCTCGGTCGAGAGCGCGAGCGTGAGCTGGGCGCGCAGGTAGTCGAGCGCGTCGTCGAGCGGCATGTCCAGCTGGCGGCGCATGGCTTCCTTGCCCAGGCGCATGATCGCGGGCGACTTGGAGGCGAGCTTGCCGGCCCACTCGTTGACGGCCGCGTCGAACTCCTCGGCGGGGACGACGCGGTTGACGATCCCGGCCGCGAGCGCCTCCCGGGCTGACCAGCGCTCGCCCAGCAGCAAGAGCTCGGTGGCGCGCTTGCGCGGGACGTTGCGGTAGATGAGCGCCATGATCATGAAGGGGAACGTGCCGACGTTGATCTCGGGCGTGCCGAATGTGGCCTCCTCGGAGGCGACGATCAGATCGCAGGCGAGCGCGATCCCGAGCGCGCCGGCGAGCACGTGGCCGCGCACCGCGCACAGCGTCGGCTTGGTCAGCGAGCCGATCAGCCGGAACAGCGAGACGAAGCGCTCGGAGGCGAAGTGCTTGTGCACGAGCGGCACGTCGCCCGCGAAGCCGCCGAGGTTGGCGCCCGAGGAGAACGTGCGCTCGTGCGAGGAGCACAGCACGAGGCAGCGCGCGTCGGGGTCCTCCTCAGCTCGCTGGAACGCCTCGATCAGACCCGACAGCAGCTCGGCCGAGAGGGCGTTGCGTGTGTCGGGCTCATCGAGCGTGATCGTGGCGACGCCCTCGGCAAGTTCGTAGAGGACCGGTTCGCCCACGCAGGCATCCTAACCGCGCGGGATTCCTACTCACGTTCGCGCCTGCCCTCCCAGTCCCAGCGCGAGCACGAGCGCGGAGCCCAGCCGGCGGGCGTTGAGGGGCCCGATGTCCGGCAACTCGTATCACATATGTACCGTCTTGTGATACAGTAGTCGTATGCGCAGCGTCAGACTGGACGACGAGCTCGACCGGCGCGTGCGTCAGGCCGCCGCGGCCGAGGGCGCCTCGGTGTCGGAGTTCATCCGCCGCGCCGCGAGCGAGCGCGCGGAGCACACCCTCGCGACCGGCGCGCGCGAGCGTCTGGCGGACGTGATCGGAGCGGTCCACGGGGGCGGCGGGCAGGCGCGCGACACGGGCGCGGCGTTCGCGCAGGAGCTCGCGCGGCGCGCGTGACGCTCACCGACGCCGGACCGCTCGTCGCGCTGATCGACGCGGACGAGCCCGACCACGAGCGCTGCAGAGAGACGCTCGCGCAACTGCGCCTGCCGCTCCTGACCACGTGGCCGGCGTTCACAGAGGCGATGTACCTGCTCGGCCGCGTCGCGGGCTGGCGCGGGCAGGAGCCGCTGTGGCGTCTGGTCCTGCGCGAGGACCTGATCCTCGCTCCATCCTCGCCCGCGGCCAACAAGCGCGCCGCGCGCCTGATGGAGCGCTACCGCGACCGTCCGATGGACCTCGCCGACGCCACCCTCGTGGCGCTCGCCGAGGAGCGCCGGCTCAAACGCGTCTTCACCCTCGACGCCGACTTTCACATCTACCGGCTGCACGGACGGCAGGCGTTCGAGATCGTGCCGGGTGCGTAGCGAGTACGAATGATGTATGCGACCTCCACAGCCAGTCGATGGGGCGTTCCGTCGCCTACTTCCTCCTCTTCGCCCCGATCGCCCCGTGCTTCCTGCGCGCCGCGCGTTCGCAGGCCGCGCGCTTGTGGCCCCTGGTCTTCTTGCGGCACGCCCTGAGCGCCGCGGCGAGCCCCGCGCCGGCCTTCCGCTTGGAGCAGCCGGTAACCGAGACGGGGGTGGACTCGTGGATCGCGGCGCCGTTCTGCGCGAGGAATTCGGTGGGCATCGCGAGCTTTGAGGTGCACAGGTTGCCGTTGGCGGTGAGCGCGGAGAACCTGCCCTGCGGGAGCGTCAGTTCGAAGCTCCCGACGGGGGCGTCGGGAACGGTCTTGAATGTGCTCGAGGTGATCCCCGCTTTGCTGATGAACGTATCGCCGACGAGGTCGATCGTGACGCCGTAGCCCTGGAGGACGACGATCAGATTCGGGAATGCTTCGCCGCCGTTCGATACAAAGTACGCCGGGCCTTCCAGCGGGACGGGGATCAGCGGCGTGATCGCCTTGGCGTGACCGACGATCGACGCCGCAGGGCAGCCCGCGGGGTTTGCTTTGAACTGCGCGGCGGTGCACGCTTTCTGCAGCGTCGTCAGTCGCGAGGGGAGCTGCTTGGGGAGATCGACCTTGACCTGTTTGATGTTCGCCTGGCTGCCGAACGACGCCTTCGGGTAGGTCAGCTTTACGCTCAGGCTCGCACCGTTGGCTTTGGATGTTTTCCCGGAGGTCGAGACGGCGAATTTCGGGGCGAAGCCGAGCGTCGCGCAGTTCGTCGCCTGGAATGGCACCGACAGCGCATCGACGGCGCCCTCGGTGCTGTCCAACGCTCCGGTGATCGCCATCGGGTTGCAGTTCGTCGGGTTGAACGTGAACCCGGGCCGGTTGATCGTGACGTTGACGTGCTGGATCTGCAGCGGTATGCCCTTGAGGATCGTCGGGATCTTGTACGGCCCGCTGTTATCGCTCGTGACCGTCAGCGCCGCCGTGATCGGATCGACTTCGATCTTCGCCCTCACCAACACGCAATCACAGGGCGTGCCCGCCTCCAGGTCGTACGGTCCCGCCTTCGCGGGGTTGACGATCGACAGGCCGAACGGGGCGCCCTCGTACGGGCCGGTGATATAGACCTTGCCGCCGGTCACGCTGAACGGGTCGTTGCCGACGCCGACCGACACGATCGTTTCGCCGATCTGACTGTTCGGGCCACACAGCCCTTGGCTGGCCTGCGGTTCGGGGCACAGTTCCACGCCCGTCAGCAGGCCCGACAGACCCGCAGGCATGTGCAGACCGATCGCCTGCAGGTTCTGACTGCCGTCGGGACGACTCATCGTCATCGTGAACGGGCTAAACCCACCGGCCTGGATGCTCGTCGTGCCCGCCGTCAACGACGGGTTGAACGGCAGGCTCGCGCCAGGACACGGGCTCCCGTTCGGACCGTGATCGATCCGGAAGGACGAGGACGTTTCGACCGGCCCGTTGCCGTCCCACGGCGTGAACGTGGCGTTCGTCGTGTAGGTCCCGCAACGCGACGGGGTGCTCAACGGTGCGCGTTCCCCACCGAAGAAGTGCAGTTCGAGGTCTTCAAACGGCAGGTCCGGCGTGTTCTTGAACGTCGTGACGATCTGCCCGGTGTCGGTCAATTTCACTTCGCCCGTGAGCTTGATCAGGCTGCCCGAGTGTTCGTCTTCGGCGACCATGTACATCGCCACCAGGCTCCCGAACGGGTTGGAGTACTGCGCCGCCAAATACACGGCGCCTTCCAGTTCGTGTTCGAGCAGCGGCGTCTTGATCTTCACCGTCCCGATCTTCGAGCCGTTCGGACAGAAGTTCGTGCCCGGCAGCAGCGGGGTCGGCAGTTCGGGGGTGAACGTTCGTGTCTCGTCTCCCGGTTCGAATTCAGGGTTGAATTCCTTGGGGCCCTGATAGCCGATCTGGTCACCGGGGCTGCCGAGCGCGCCTTGCGGCAAAGCGCTGGGATCGGACGAGCACGCTTCCAGCCCATCCGAGCTTGCGGGGTTTAGCGCCACGCCTTCGGGCAGCGCCACCGTCGTGTCCCGCAACGAAGACTCCGCCAGGCCTTCGGGGTTGAAGGCCGCCTTCTGTGAGATGTGCACGCCGACAGTCAGCCCTGAGGACGTGCTGGCGTTTGTCGTATCCGGGGAAACCGTGATCGTCGGCGGGAACTGCAGCTTCGAGCACCCGCTCAGCCCGACCGGCTGGCCGCTGGCATCGCGGGTAACCGAAGGGGTGGTCACGTAGTCGCCGGGACTCTGGTAGGAGTCGACCGAGATCGACGAGTGCAGCGGTCCCGTGCAGCTTGTCGGCAGCGTCAGGAACGGTTTGCGCTTCGCGCCACTGCCCACCACGCCGTACACGAACAGCCTGGTCGCGACCACCGGCTCGACTACGGGCGCCTGGAGGGATTCCGCCTGCAGCGGATAGTCGCCGCCGGCGCGCACTCCCACATTGATGAACACATTGGGGATGATGAAATGTGAACCCAACTGCGCCGCCACGCCGTGGGGCGGGACCAGGTTGTAGATCGGCTCCTTGAGAGTTTTAAAGACCCCGGATTCGCCGAATTCGACTTCCAGTTCGCCGACGACCGACTCCGTCGGACACGGTGGAAATGGCGGGTGACCCGATACGCCCAATACTTCACCGGTCACATCCATCTCCGCGAGTGAGCACTTCGCCGGAGTCGCGTTCGGATCGCCGACCAGCCCGGGCGGCAGGTCTACGATCACGTCCTTGAAGGTGCCATCGGGTTGAATGTGGTAGGGCGAGTCGGCGGTGGTTTCCTTCGGCAGCACCGTGGTGTTCATGGCGATGTTCGTCGCCATCTTGTACGGGTGCGACCCGGCCTGAAGATCCTTGCTTCCGTCCGCGTTCAGGAACGAGACTTCGAAGCTCTTCACGCCGAAGCCCGGGCCCTTGGTCGCAAAGCGACCGCCACCGAGGCTCGTGCCGTTGGCGTTTTCGGCATTGAGCCGGAAGTCATAAAGACGTCCCGCCTGCAGGCCGCTGACATCGGCGCTCACGCGCACCGGGCCCGTGCCCGCTTCGATTTGAGCCGGCGTCTGTTCGCAGGCGACGCTGTGGCTGAAAGTCGTGACGGGTTCGTTCAACTTGTTGAGCGGTGCCTGAGAGAATCCGGAGGCGTCGTATTCGAACCGGCACGAGCTCACCGCGGCGCCGCGTGGGTTCACAGTGCCTTCCAGCTTAGCGCTCGTCTGCGTCAGGCTCGCCGCCGCGCCGGCGACGACGGCGGGAGCGTTGCTTGCGAAGACATAGACCTTCCCGTCGGCGGGATTGGAGACGTAGATCCTGCCGCTCGCACCGCTCACCGCGATCCCACCCTGACCGGCCGAGCTCGAAAGCTGAAGCCCGCCGAAGGTCGAGACGAGCGTTCCGGTCCCAACCGCCGTTACGGATCCGGTCTGAGTGAGTTCGCCATTCATCTCTCCCGCGTCCCACTCGCCAACCGATGACTGATGGTCCACGTAGACGTGGCCGGTCGCGGGATCGACCGCAACCGCGACGTCCGAGCCGGAGGTCTCGACGTTGCCAAAAGGTTCCTGGTTAGGGCCTATCTTGACGACGCAATCACATGAGAGGAGCAGGTACTGATCCCCGTTGGGAGCGACGCCAAAGCCGTCCGCATTGACGGTCGCTTCGCGCGAAGAGACGGTCGCTTCGCCGTTTAGCATTTCCCGCATGAGGCCGTTTGTGACGGCGTTGTCGAACAGGTCGATCGTGCCTTCGGGAAGATAGACCCGTAGTTGGCCGCTCGCGTCAACCCCGAGCCCGGAGGCTCTTGTTGAGACGCGCCCCTGTGAAGACCTAATGGTGCTCTTCGTGGCGATCTGGCCGATATATGCTCCGGTCGGGCTGAACTTGTCGATCACTTCATGACCGCCGTCGAGCACGTACAGGTCGCCCGCCGAGGGGTCGGGCGCGCCGGTCGAGTTGTCGACCGCGATCGCGGCCGGATTGCCGTATTCGGACGGAAACGAGAACGAGCCGGCAGGCGTTGCCGAGCCGCTCAGCGCGTTGCCGGCCAGGGACGAGAAGTCGACCGGGTTGCCGTTGGCGTCGAACTTGTAGACCGTGTTGGTTCCGACGTCGGCGACGTACACATCGCCGCTGGATTCGTCGATCGCGATCCCGTTGGGATTCGAGAGCGAGCCGAAGCTGAATTGGAAAGGATGGCTTTCGCCGCTCGCCAGCGCAGACGCGCCGCCCAGCCAGAGCCACGACGTGCACACCGCGGCGAGCAGCGCCGCCGAACGCGCGGCCCGCAGGCCAATCCCACACACCACTGAGACCCTCATCACTTACCCCCCTTGTGGGACTTGGCTTTCGCTCGGGCCTTGCGCACCGTGTTTGTGCAGCGAGCACGCCTGCGCTTGCTGCGCTTGCAGGCCTTCGTCGTCGCCTTCTTCCGCTTCGGTTTCGCTTCCGCCGGTGGCGCGAGATTCCCGGCGCCTGAGAATGTCTGGCTCGACGGCGCTCCGTAGATCGAGGGCTGCGGCGCAACCGCCGTGCGGCACGCATCGGCCGTGCCGCACGGTGGAGGCGCGAGCGGAGTCGGAAAGCCACCATCCACACGCGCGTCGTAGATAACGCGCAGTTCTTCATGTGAATCCTGCGGCACGAGCTGTTGGCGGCTGAGGATGAAAACGTCGTTGCCGTTTTCGCTCGCGGCGATGAGCGCGGATTGGCGAGAGCTCGTGCCGGAGGAGATCAGATATAGCTGCCCGCCCTCGTACTCGTAGACATCACGCTGGCCGTTCGTGTCACGCGGCACGAGCGCCTCGGCTGTTTCGAAGAAGAGCCGACCGCTGTTCGACAGCGGATGTACGCTGCTCGTAGCTTGAGGGCCCGTACCTTGATTTTCGAGCGACGCGCCTCCGGCCGTGGGGGGCTCGCCGCTCGGATCGCAAGACGCGCACGTCATCTTGTTCGACGCCGCGTCGTACAGGTAGACCTCGCTGTCGGGAGAGCCTGTGTTCGCGTCGATGGTGTCATAACCGGTCAAACTCACGCTCGTTGAGAAGGCGAAGAACCGCCCATTGGTCGAGGCCACCAGCAAACACTGGCGGCGGCAAAAGTCATTATTTGAGAGGGTGGCGACCAGTGTGGTCGTCCCTTCATGCCAGAGATATAGGTTCTGCTGGCCCGCCGTGGCACCGCTCGCCAGGGCGCCACGCGCCACGAAGTAGAGGTAGGAGCCGTCCTGGCTGATGCTGCTCACTTTTAGTTCTCCAGCTCCTCGGGGTGTGAGATCGGTCAGATCGCCGTTCGGGAGGTCGTACCGGTAGAGATTCGTGCCGCTGCCAGGGACGGTGTCGCTGGTCAGGCCGGCGGCGGCGGCGGCGGTGAAGAACACCACCGATCCATCGGCGCTGGCTTCCTGGAACTGGCCGCTGCCTCCGCTGCCACCCGCTTTGGAGTCGTCAATCTGCATGGTGCTCTGGCCGTTCACGCGCACATAGAGCTTGCCGCCCGCGGTGAAGAAGATGTGCGAGCCATCGGCGGAGATGACGTACGGATTGTGGTACCAATTCGCCGCCAGCGATCCCACGACAGGGGCGCCATCGGGCAGCACCGTGACGAGTCGCAGGTCACCTTCCGCCCACTCGTACAGGTTATCGACGCCGTCCGGGGCGTTCGGCGTGAGTGGCGCCTGCTCGTCGAAGACCACATGGTTGAGGTCAGAGGAAGCACCGTCGAACTGCGCGTTCTCCGGTGTGACGCCGGGCCGCGGAACGTTGAGCAGCTGGTAACTCGCGTTGATGTCGTTGCGCAGCAGCAGGTTTACGACGCCCAGCGGTTCACCACTGACGACTTCAACGCCTTCCACGCCACAACTTCCTCCGTTTTGGCTAAATGCAGTCTGCTGTCCACCGACGAATAGCGCTGCCGTCGTGAGATTGGTGGAATATGCCGTGACCGCGGTGTTGTCAGTCGTGCAGCGATCTCCGGTGTAGGACTGCCGCGGCGTCACGTTTTCGGAAGACCACCCGCTCACGCCGCGCGTGGCGACGTAGTCCTGGCCGCCGCTGTCCGAACCGGGCAGGATGTCCTGGGAGGAATAAGCCATGCGGTTGCCGTCGCGGGCCGCTAGGCCGGACGGGGTGTCTTCATAGACAGCACCGGCGCGAGGTGGGTCGGGTTGACTCGTGATAGCGGTTGACGGAGTCACCAGCTCGTAGGCGCGGCAGTCGGGCAGGCTCGCCGAGAAGCCGCCGCGAAGCTGTTCGTTGGGACAGGCAAGCTGCGCGGCGGTCGCCGTGGTGAACGTCTGATCGGGACCCGAGACCGTGCCGAGCTCATTGGTCACCGTCACGCGGTAGTGATAGGTGGTACCGGCAGCGAGGCCGCTGGCCGACGCCCACACGGTGTGCGAGGCGACGCCTTCACCCACGCTGCCTTCCGGGAACGGCGTCGACTGGCCATACGCGGTCGTCGTGCCGTATTCAAAGCGATATGCGGTCGGAATGCCGCCCGGGTTGGCCAGCGCCCCGAGCTTCGCTTCGGAGGCCCCGACTTCCGCCGTCAGCTCTGTGCCGATGCTCGGCGCGGTCGGCGGGCCATAGATCCAGACGAGGTTGTCAGCGCCGTCGGCCACGTACACACGGCCGTTGGACTCGTTGATTGCCAACATGGCTATGCCGCCGAAAAAGGATATAAGTGGAGATGTCCCGATGGAGGCTGCGCCTATGTCTGCGACCTTGGCGCCGCCGGGGCTGTACTCAACAAGGTGCGTGCACGGCGGGGCGGAAGAGCCACAGAAGTCTGTGCTGTTGTCGACGAGCGTCAATACGTCGCCGTGCGGGTCGACCGCGAGCGCCTGCAGGCCCTGTTCGCTTTTGATTTCCGTCGTCAACGCGCCGGATGGACTGAACTCCTCGATCCGGCTGTTGCCGTCGTCGGCGACCCACACGTTCCCCGCGGAGTCCACCGCGACGCCGGTCGGTTTGCTCAGCGCGTTGGCGCCGGAGCCGGCGATCGTCGCCGCCACGCCACTTGGCGCGCCACCGGTCAAGTTGAACACCTCCACCTCGTTCTTGGGCGCGCACGCCAGGTAGACGTTGCCTGCCGAGTCCGTCGCGATCTGCGTCCATGTGTAGTTTCCGAAGGCAGCGTTGTTGCACCCCGGCACGGCGAACGAGGACAGCAGCGCGCCGCTGCTCGGATCATACGTGTCGATTTCCTGACCGAGGGCATCGACTACGTACACATCCCCACTGGTCGGGCTCACGGCCACGCCGGAATACCGTTCGCTCCCGCCCCCGAACGGCGACGGCGGTGAGATCGGCTTGCCCGACGGTTCGTACTTGTTGATCTTGGAGCCGAAGAGGCTTGTTACGTAGACATTCCCGGCCTGATCGGTGGCGACGCCGAATGTATTTTCGCCGGTCTGGAACTTGCCGTAGGAGACGAGCTTCGGAGCTTCGGCCTGGGCGACAGCGGCAGAGAGCGCGAGCAGGCCGAAGAGGACACAGAGGGTCATCAGGGGGATGGCGATCAAGCCGCGCGCAGGCGCGCCACTCCCTCCGGCACAGGGCAAATCAGCCGAGCGGGTCCGGAACTTCGGGCCGATCGATCCGCGAAGAGGTTTTACGGTGGGGACGAAGTTCCGGACCCTGCGCCGCTCAGTCGGTTTCACCTTGGCTCCTTGTGGTCGATGTAGCTCAGATCGTTCATGCGCCTGCTTCCTCCTCGCGGGCGCCCGCGCCAAGCCGCCGCGCGACCTGACGCCCGAGCGCCGTCAACGCCCACGCGTTGCGCTCGCCTTTGGCATGCCCCACACCCATGTTCTCGGCGAGGCCCAGGCGCTCCAAGCGCGCGAGCAGCTTGGAAATCTGACCCTGGTCGGTGATCCCGGCGAGATCCCCCACCATACGGTTGCTCACCCCTGGCCGCGTCGCGATCGCCTCCAGCACGAGCGTCGTGCGATACGTCAAGCGCATCGGCACGCCCGCCAGCGGGTCGTTGCCACCGCCGGCGCCGTTCTCGCTCGTTGTCACCGTTGGCGCGTGCGACTGGCGCCGCGCGAGGGCTGGCGCCGGGCGTCCCTCCTCCCGCCGCGCGGCGGCCGGCCCGAGGTAGGGCAGCACGATCATGCCCATCAATTCCCCGTGCAGGTCGGTGAGCGGCGCGCGCTCGCCGCGGACCAGCCGCCCGTACACGATCGTGAACGCCGCGCCGACCAGGCCCTCCGCGGTCAGCGGCGGGGGAACGCGCCCCGCTCTGGATGCGCCCTCGCGCCGACCCTCATCGACAACACGCGCGAGTTCGGCCAGCACCCGCTCACGGCGCTCCAGCACGCGCGGCCCGCCGCGCAGCGCCTGCACGACGCAGACGTCGGCGAGCGCGGGCTCGCGCTCGAAGAACGAGAGGATCGTCCACAGGCCCACGCGCACACGCTCGCGCCAGGGGCCCTCCGCGACGTCCGCTCCGAGCAGCTCCTCGCGCATCGTCTCGACAACGCTCTCGAGCGCGGCGAGCAGGCAGTCCTCGCGATTGCCGAACAGCTCGTAGAACGTGCGCCGCGAGACGCGCGCCCGCGAGGCGATGTGCGCGACCGTGACGCGCGGATAGCCCAGGTCCTCGATCGCGCCGAGCGTCGCGGCGAGCAATCGGGAGCGCTGGATCTCGATCACGCGCTCGCGCGAGGCGTCACCCGCGCGGGCGGACGGACGCGGACGCGCCCGTACACGTACTCGCGCGGGAGCCCGTGAAGCCATCACGCGGTCCTCCCCGCGAGGGGGTCCGTGGCTCGGGGCTTATCGGTCGCTAGACCTGGGCCGCAGCTACGGGCCGAGAGAGAGAGAGAGAGAGAGAGATGCCTCGGCGGTGCCGATGCATCTACCTACGGGCCGGTGCGGCCGCGCAGCAATCCCCGTCACGTATGTGTCCACTGAACCCACGCGAAAACAGCTCCCTCATCGAAGCGATTCAGGTCCCTCTCCCAAGAGAACCCCTGCTGATCAATCAAGGCCGGCCACAGCGGCGAGCCCCAAACCCGATCTATGTCCCTGCGCCTCTTGACAAGACGCACACAACAGACACAATATACATCAAGCCACAACGGTTTGTCAAGCCCCCTGCGGCACAGCCCTCGTCCGTGACCTGCGCCGAGCGAAGTAAGCAGCGCTACTGTTTACTTTCTCTCCGGTCTGCGTTAGCCTTCGTGGGAGCACCATAATTCGCGCAGCCCGAGCGCACCGCACAGTCCGAGACCCAGCCCCCACACGAGGAGACCGCACAGACATGGCCGCCACCGCCGAGAGCGTGCTCAAGCCCGATCATGGGGCCGCGCGCAGGCACTTCATCTTCAACGACGAGCACGAAGCGCTGCGCGAGTCGATTCGCAGCTTCGCGATCAAGGAGCTCGCGCCGCACGCGGCCGAATGGGAGGAGACGACGTTTCCCGACTCGGTGTTCAGGCGCATGGGCGAGCTGGGGTTGCTGGGCCTGGACAAGCCCGAGGAGTACGGCGGGCAGGGCGGTGACTACTTCAGCGCGATGGTGCTGGCGGAGGAGATGTCAAACGCCAACAGCGGCGGGCTGGCGATGGGGGTGTCGGTGCAGACCGACATGGCGATGCCGCCGATCCTCGCGTTCGGCACCGAGGAGCAGAAGCGCGAATGGGCGCAGCCGGCGATCAGGGGGGAGAAGATCCTGTGCCTGGGCATCACCGAGCCCGACGCTGGCTCGGACGTCGCGGGGATTAAGACGCGCGCCGTCAAGGATGGCGATGAATACGTGATCAATGGCTCCAAGACGTTCATCACGAACGGCCATCGCGCGGACGTGATCGTGCTCGTCACGAAGACCGATCCCGACATCGGCTACGACGGCTTCACGCTGTTTCTCGTGCCGATGGACGCGCCGGGTGTGATACGCGAGAAAAAGCTCGAGAAGATGGGCATGCACGCCTCGGACACCGCGCTGCTGGCCTTCCAGGACGTGAGGGTGCCGGAGTCGGCCGTGCTGGGCGAGGTGGGACGCGGCTTCTATCACATCATGTGGGAGCTGCAGGGCGAGCGCATGATCAGCGCCGCCGGCTGCGTGGCGGGCGCGCAGAAATGCTTCGAGCACACGCTCAACTACGCCAAAGAGCGCGAAGCCTTCGGCAAAGCGATCGGCCACTTTCAGGTGATCCGCCACAAGTTCGCGGAGATGGCGACCAAAATCGAGTCGGCGCGACAGCTCGTGTACGTGACGGCGTGGCGCTTTGCCAACGGCGAGTATCCGGTGCGCGAGATCTCGATGGCCAAGCTGCACAGCGCGCGCGTGGCGTGCGAAGTCGCGGATGAGTGCATCCAGATCCACGGCGGCGCGGGCTACATGCGCGAGTACAACGTCGAGCGCGTGTGGCGCGACATGCGCCTGAACCGGATCGGGGCGGGCACGGACGAGATCATGCTCGAGGTGATCGGGCGCTCGTACGGGCTTTGATCGCGGCGAACCACCGCCGGCCGCATGACTAATAGAAAGCTGATTTGGTCGCCGTCGCCGCATGCGGCGACGGCAGCAGGGTCACATGTGACCCTGCTTGAAACCGCACATGTGCGGTTTCACCGGACGGTACATGTACCGTCCGGCCGACCGGCGCATGCGCCGGTCGGAACTGCACCAATCCATCGCGCATGACCAACCCCGATCCCCCCTTCACGCACGAGCACGAGGAGCTGCGGGAGTCGATCCGCGGGTTCATCGACCGCGAGCTCGCGCCCCATGCCCAGCAGTGGGAGGACGAGCGGTGGTTTCCCGACGAGGTCTTTCCCAGGCTCGCCGCGCAGGGCCTGCTCGGCCTGAAGTACCCCACCGCGCTGGGCGGGCAGGGCGGGGACCACCTGCACGAGGCGGTCATGTGCGAGGAGCTGGCGCGCATCGGCTCGGGCGGGACCGCCGCGGGGATCGGCGCGCACGTCAACATCGCCACGCCGCCGATCTGGAAGTTCGGCACCGACGAGCAGAAGCAGCGCTACCTCGTGCCGGCTATACGCGGCGAGAAGATCGGCGCGCTCGGCATCACCGAGCCCGGCGCGGGCTCGGATGTCGCCGGACTGCGCAGCAAGGCCGAGCGCGTGGACGGCGGCTGGGTGGTCAACGGCGAGAAGACCTACATCACCAACGGCGTGCGCGCGCACTTCATCGTCACGGCCGCCAGGACCACGCCCGAGGGCGGGCAGCCGGATGACTCGGGCGGCGCGCAATCCGGCGAGGCCGGACGCCGAGCGCGCGACAGGCACGAGGGCATCTCGTTCTTCATCGTCGACCGCGGCGAGGGCGTCAGCTCATCCAAGCTGCAGAAGCTCGGCTGGCACGCCTCGGACACCGCCACGATCGCCTACCAGGACGTGTTCGTGCCCGAGCAGAACCTGCTCGGAGAGCTGCACGGCGGCTTCAAGCTGATCATGGCCAACTTCCAGTGGGAGCGCCTGGCGATGGCGCTTGGGGCTATCGGCGCGATGCGTTTGGCATGGGAGCGTACGGCGCAGTTCGCGCGCGAGCGCCAGGCATTCGGGCGCCCGCTCTCCGACCACCAGGCGATCAGACACAAGCTCGCCGACCTCGCCGCGAGCGCCTATCAGGCACGCTGCGTCACCTACGACGCGCTGCGGCGCTTTGTCGCCGGCGAGGAGCCCCTGCGCGAGGTGACGATGGCCAAGCTCCTCACCCAGCGCGCCTGCTTCGAGCTGATGGACGCCTGCCTGCAGATCCACGGCGGCGCGGGCTATATGCGCGAGGTGTGGGTGGAGCGCGCCGCCCGCGACGCGCGCCTGGGACCGATCGGCGGCGGCTCGGACGAGATCATGCGCGAGATACTCGGACGCGTGCTGGGGTTTTAGGCGGCGCAGCCGGGGAGCGCGCCGGCATTCCCCTCGCGCGCCGCGGGACGAAACGATCCGGGACGGATAGGCTCCCGGCCCACAACAGACGACCAAAGACGAACGACAGGAGAACGAAATCATGGGAGTACTCGACGGCAAGGCGGCGATCGTCACCGGCTCGGCGCGCGGGATCGGGCGCGCGACGGCCGAGCTGCTCTGCGAGCAGGGCGCGGAGGTGCTGATCAACGACCTCGACGGCGACGTCGCCCGACAGGCGTCCGAGGAGATCGCCGGCGAGACGGCTGTATACGCCGGCGACCTGACGAAGCCGGGCGCGGCCGACGAGCTCGTGCAGGCGGCGATCGACGCGTTCGGCAAGATCGACATCGTCGTCAACAACGCCGGCTATACGATCGACGCGCCGGTGCACAAGATGACCGACGAGCACTTCCAGGCGATGCTCGACATCCACACGGTCGTCCCCTTCCGGGTGATCCGCGCCGCCGCTCCGCACCTGCGCGAGCCCGCCAAGAAGGAGCGCGAGGAAGGCCGCGAGGTGTTCCGCAAGATCGTCAACGTCTCCTCCACGTCGGGCACGTTCGGCAACGCCGGCCAGGCCAACTACTCGGCCGGCAAGGCGGGCGTCGTGGGCCTGACGAAAACGATCGCCAAGGAGTGGGGCCAGTTCAAGGTCAACGTCAACGCGGTCGCGTTCGGCTTCATCGACACGCGCCTGACGCAGGCGAAGGTCGACGACAACACGATGGAGATCGGCGGCGAGCAGGTGCAGCTCGGCATCCCCGAGCAGATGCGCCAGATGGCCTCGATGCTGATCCCGCTCGGCCGCCCCGCCACGCCCGCGGAGGCGGCGGGAGGCGTGTTCTTCCTGTGCACCCCCTGGAGCAATTACGTGCACGGCCAGACGCTGCACATCACCGGCGGGCTGTTCGGCGGGATGACCGGCTGAGCCATGCCTCGCGCGCCGCGCGACGCTGTCCTCGAGGCAGCTTGCGCGGTGCGCAAAACCACTGTTGCGAGAACGAGCCAAAGCGCCTACAGTCGAAGCGGCACGTTCCAACCAGGAGGCACGCATGAACACGTATGTGATTCTTCGCCGTAGCGGCTGGCGCTCCCCGGAGGACCTGCAGGCCGCCGCCGAGCGCTCGAAAAAGGTCGGCGAGGAGGAGATGTCAGACGACATCCGCTGGATCCGCAGCTATGTCCTGCAGGAGGACGGAGGCTCGGTGGGCACCGTCTGCGTCTATCAGGCGAGCGGTCCCGAGGCGATCCGCGAGCACGCCGCGCGCGCCGACCTGCCCGCGGACGAGATCATCGCGGTCGCGGATACGGTCCTCGTCCGCCCCGATCCCGAGCAGCCCTCCGCGCAGCAGGATCGCGGCTAGCTCGCGACACGACACCCCTGAGGTCCAGCTGACAGCCGGAGAAGTACGCCCCGGCAGGCGAGGCCAGGTACGCGACCAGCGCGGCCACCTCGCCCGGGGCGGTGCCGTCGCCGAGGGCGATCGTCACCACCGTGATCCCATGGCGCGCCCACTCGACCGACAGTGTGCGCGCCAGGTTCTCCAGTCCCGCCCGCGCAGCGTCCGCCTGCTTGACGATCTTCGATCGGTCCGCGCCGGGCGCCGGCGCGAGATAGGCGATCCGCCCGCTCCGCGCGGCCGGGAGAAACGCGCCGCCCGCAACCGCGCGAGTCGCCTCCCAGACGCCCTCCAGACACGCGCCCAGGCCGCCGGCGGCGAACAGAGCCGAGCCGTCCACGACCAGCACGTCGAGACCGCCCTTCTCGGCGAGGATGCTCGCGACGGCTGTGTCCATCGCCGTCTCATCGACAGCCGCCCCATCGCCCACCGTATGCAGGTCCACGCGAGCGCCGAGCTCCTGCGACGCTTCGCGCACCGCGATCCCGTACGAGCCCGCCGGCCCGTCCATGCCGACCACCAGCAGGGAGACCTCCACCAGCAGGCCGGCGCGGAGCAGCTCGCGGGCGGGCACGGCTACTGCACGGCGACGCGGCCCGCGCGAGGACCCGAGCGGCGCTCGGCGCGAGCACGCTCCAGAGCGCCCTTGCGACCGTGCTCCTCGAGCCCGGCGTACAGCGCGCGGATCTCGGTGAGGATCGCGTCGGCGACCGCCTGCTGCTGGTCGCGGGTGGGGTTGGCGACGCGCTCCCAACGCAATGCATCGCCGTACTGGATGGTGACCTGGGGAAAGCGCAGGCGCTTCCAGTTGCGGATGCGCGAGGAGCCGTGGATCGCGATCGGCACGATCGGCGCGCCGCTCTCGAGCGCCAGGCGCCCGATGCCGGGCTTGGCCCGCTCGGCCATCCGACCGGTGCGCGAGCGCCCGCCCTCGCAGTACATCGTGATCGCGCCGCCGCGGGCGAGGATCGTCTCGGCGGTGATGAACGTCTCCTCGTCGCGTGCGCCGCGGCGCACGGGGAACACGCCGCCGGGGCTGTAGATGTAGCGCATCGGAAACGAGAACAGCTGCGACTTGGCCATGAAGCGGACCTTGCGGCGGATGTAGCAGCCCATCAGGAAGTGATCCATGAACGAGAAGTGGTTGGGCGCGAGGATCACGGCGCCGCGCCCGGGCACCTTCTCGGAGGAGATCGAGCGCGCGCGCAGCAGCGTGTAGGCGTACAGCGAGGTGAGCAGGCGCGTGAGCTCGTACACCCAGTTGGGTTCGCGCGTGCGCGCGCGCTCATGGAACTGGTCGAAGTACTCCTTCGGCCGGGGGTCGGCGTAGACCTGTTCGCGCATCGGTGCGAGATCGCTCATCAATGCGGACTACGTCGCGGAGGCGCCAAAGTTACGCGCACACCCCAGCGCCTCGTGCCATCCGCCGAGCAGCCGCGAACGCTCCTCGGCGGACATACCCGGCTCGTAGCGCCGACGCTCGCTGCGTGCGGCGGCGATATCGGAGATCGTGCACTCACCGGCGCCGACGCCCGCGAGGTAGGCGGCGCCCAGCGCGGTCGTCTCGGAGGTCCCCGCGAGCACGACGGGCACGCCGAGGATGTCGGCCTGGAACTGCATCAGCCAGGCGTTGGCGGTGGCGCCGCCGTCGGCGCGCAGCTCCGCCAGGGCCTGCCCGCAGGAGTCCTCCATCGCGCGGACCGCGTCGTGTGTCTGGTAGGCGATCGCCTCGAGCGTCGCGCGCGCCAGATGCGCGCGGGTGGAGCCGCGCGTGAGGCCGACGATCGTGCCGCGCGCGTGCGGGTCCCAGTGGGGCGAGCCCAGACCGGTGAGAGCAGGGACGAAGTAGACGCCGTCGTTGGCGTGCAGCGAGGCGGCGAGGGACTCCGTGTCGGCGGCCGAGTCGACGATCTGCAATCCGTCGCGCAGCCACTGCACGGCCGCGCCGGTGGCGAAGATCGAGGCCTCCAGCGCGTACGTCGTGGAGGCGCCGATCCTCCAGGCGACGGTCGCCAGCAGGCCGGGGGGAGGCTCGGGCGGGGCGAAGCCGGTGTTGAGCAGCACGAACGAGCCCGTGCCGTACGTGTTCTTACCGAGACCCGGATCGACGCAGGCCTGCCCGAACAGCGCGGCCTGCTGGTCGCCGGCGACGCCCGCCAGCGGCACGGCGTGACCGTGCAGCGCGTCGGGAAGCGTCCGTGCGAGCACGCCCGCGCTGGGACGGACCTCGGGCAGCGCGCGCTCCGGGACGCCGAACAGGTCGAGCAGCTCGGGGTCCCAGCGGCCGGCGCAGATGTCATAGAGCAGCGTGCGCGAGGCGTTGGAGGCGTCGGTCACGTGCTCGCCGGTGAGCCTGAACGCGAGCCACGAGTCGATCGTCCCGAACACCGCGCGCCCCTCGCGCGCCCGAGCGCGCAGGCCGGGGACGTGCTCCAGCAACCAGGCGATCTTCGTCGCGGAGAAGTAGGGGTCGAGCACGAGGCCGGTGCGCGCGCGGATGAGCGGCTCGTGCCCCTCGGCGCGCAGGCGCTCGCACAGCGGCGCGGTGCGGCGGTCCTGCCACACGAGCGCGCGATGCAGGGGCTCCCCGCTGGACGGATCCCACGCGCAGATCGTCTCGCGCTGGTTGGCGATCGCCACCGCGGCGAGCTCGCCCGGGCGAACGGCGGCATCCGCGAGCGCCTCCCCGGCCACGGCCTGCGTCACGCTCCACAGCTCCGCGAGGTCGTGCTCGACCCAGCCGGGCTTCGGAAAGTGCTGCTCGAACTCGCGATACGCACGCCCGATCGGCTCAAAGCGCTCGTCGTAGACGAAACAGGTGGTGCCCGTGGTGCCCTGGTCGATGGCGAGGATCATCTCAGCGCGAGCCTACTGACGGCGGCTATCGCTTCGGTCTGCGACGCAACCGCCGGCGGGCCGCTTCCAGCGATTCGATGTCGACCACGTCCAGCGGACGGCCGACGGCGCGCTTCATGGCGAGCAGATCCTCAATCGAGGCGATCCGGACTCCGTGACCGCCCAGATCCATGATCTCGGCACGGCGGCGCAACGTGCTGTACGGGGGCGCTCCATCCGGATTGACCAGCAGGTCGATGTCACCTGCGGACGTCGTCAAGCACAAGATCTGCGTCTGGCGCAGGGTGCGCCCATCCGGTAGGAACGGCACCGTCTCAGGGATGCCGCGCAGGCGGGCTTCCAATGCCACCAGCACGTCGCCGAGCGCATCGAGGTTGTCTTGTGCGGTCGAGTAGCAGATGTCGAGATCCTTGGTGAAGCGGGGCATCGACTGCAGAACGACCGCCACGCCGCCGACGATCACAAAGTCGACGCCACCCTCGACGAGTGCGTGCACCAGCGCCGCAGGATGGTAATCAGGCCAGTTCGCCACGGGATCGGGCTCCAGCGAGCGATAGCTCACGCCCCCACTCATACATGCTTTCCAGCTGCGCGAGTCTCTGCTCTGGGCTCAGCCTGAGCTGCTCGAACACCAGCGTCTCGTCGATGCCTGGGCGTACTGGCTCTGTGATCAGCACGAGTTGCTGCCCTGCCTCGCGCAGCGCATCCTCGAGCGTCGCAAAGGTGGGGTTAGCTCCCGGCCGCTCCAGCCTGGCCACGGCCGCCTGGCTGATCCCCAGCCGGCGGGCGAGCTCCGCCTGGGTGAGGCCGGCTTCACGACGCGCCCCTCTGAGCAGTGAGGATGGGTCTGGCATTTGCTCATTATAACTTATAAGTTATTTATGTGGGTTGCCGACCCGCGCCCGCGCGGCTCATGTAGGCCCGCATGAAGTCGATCAGCTGGCGCGCGCGATGGAGAAATCCCGCGAGCGTGCGCCCGGTGGCGCGATGGGCGAGGTCGAGCTCGATCTCCACCACGCGATGGCCTGCGCGGACGGCGTCGATCGTCATGCCCACCTCCATGCCGAAGCCGGGGGCGAACGGCAACGTGTCTCGCAGGACGCTCGCGCGGAGAGCGCGCTGGCCGGAGATGGGCGCGCGCGTGGACAGTCCGCAGCGACGGCGTATCGCCCAGCGCGCGAAGGCGACCGCGAGCCCGAAGCCGCCGCCGACGCGTGTGGAGAAGGCCGCGACCGCCAGGTCGGCCTCGCCGCGCTCGATCGCGTCGACGAGCGGGCTCAGCTCGCGCGCGCAGTCGCCGAGGTCGCCGTCGCAGAGGAGGACGATCGGCTCAGTAGGAGAGTGCGAAGAAAGGCCGTCCAAATCGCCGCCGATGCGCGCGCGCGCGTTGGCGTCCAAAAAGTCGACGCTCGCCAGCGCCGCCCGCACCCCCGCGCTCATCGCCTGGCCCTTGCCGACCCCGCCGTGCCGGCGCGGCGTCCCGCGCTCGCTGCGCACCACCCTCGCGCCGGCGGCGCGCGCGCGCTCGGGGGTGGCGTCGGTGGAGCCGTCGTCGGCCACCCACACGGGAGCGCCGGGAAAGGCGCGCTCCAGCGCGGCGAGCGTCGCGGCGATGCGGTCGGCCTCGTCTCGCGCGGCGAGCACGATCAGGATGTCGGGGTTCATGGATGGGTCGGCGCCAGAGGCTATTGTCCGCCGCGATTCTCGGCAAATCGAGCCTCGGGGGGACGCTGAGGCTCCGCAACCAGGAGGGGTGTGGCGTGACTGACGTGGAGGCCCACATAACGGGCACGGTGTGGAAGATCGAGTGCGAGCTGGGAGACGAGATCGAGGAGGGCGACACGGTCGCGATCCTCGAGTCGATGAAGATGGAGATGCCGGTCGAGGCCGAAGACGCGGGCACCGTGACGGAGATCCGCTGCGAGGAGGGCCAGGCCGTCAGCGAGGGCGACACGCTGGTCGTGCTGGAATAGACGCGTGTCCGCCGCCGCCCGCCAGCGTGAGCTCGCACAGGGAAAGCTGCTCGTCGACGAGCCCGCCCGGGGAGTCCTGCGACTGACGATCTCAAACGCGCAGAAGCGCAACGCGCTCGACCATCCGATCCTCGACGCGATCACCGCGACGCTCGCCGAGCACGCCGTTGCGGATGGTGCGATCCGCTGCCTCGTGCTGACTGGCGCCGGCGGGATGTTCTCGGCCGGGTATGACATCGGCGAGATCCCCGCGGGCAGGTTCGAGGAACAGGCCCTCGAGCGCCTGGTGGCCCACCCGTTCACCGCAGCGATCGAGGCGCTCGCGGCGTTCCCCTGGCCGACGCTGGCGGCGCTTCCAGGGCACACGATCGGCGGCGGGCTCGAGCTGGCGCTGACGTGCGATTTGCGGATCGCCCAAGAGGACATCAAGCTGGGCATGCCGCCGGCGAAGCTCGGGCTCGTGTACTCGCACACCGGGCTGCGACGATTCATCGATGCGATCGGCGCCGCGCGCACGCGCGAGCTGTTCCTGCTCGGCCAATACGTCGACGCCGCGACGGCCCTCGACTGGGGACTGGTCAACCGCGTCGTGGCGGAGTCCGCCCTCCAGGGCGTGACGGCGGAGCTGGCCGGTGAGCTGGCGGGCAACTCGCCCCTGGCCCAGCTCGGCAACAAGCGCGCGATCGCCGCGCTGCTGCGAGCGGAGGGACAGCTGGACACCGACGTCGAGCGGGAGCTGATCGAGCTGCGTCGCGCATCGTTCGCCTCGGCGGACATGCGCGAGGGGATGCGGGCGTTCGCCGAGAAACGCGCGCCGGAGTGGCGCGGCGAGTAGTCGCCGCGCGCACGCTCCGGAGCACCGCCCAAAACGCCTCCAACCATGCCGACGGCTGCGGTGAGCGGCGCCGAGGGCAATCGACGAAAGGGACATAGGCTATGGCTCACCCATAAAAGGCCGCTCCCATACACCGAGCCCGGGATCGTGCCGTCCGCCGCGGGACATAACGTGGGGACATGCCGCCGCTGATCGCCCGCGAGGAGGCCCTGCGCCTCGGCGAGATCGAAGACCACGCCGAGATCGAGGCGCTCGTCGAGCGGGCGTGGACAGCGCGGGTGGAGCGGTTCGAGGACGCGACCGACATGTGCTCGCTGGTCAACGCCAAGTCGGGCGGATGCGCGGAGGACTGCGGGTTCTGCGCGCAGTCGCGGTTCGCCGAGGCGCAGACGCCGATGCATGCGATGATGAGCCCCGAGCAGATCCTCGAGCACGCCAAGGCCGCCGAGGCGGCGGGCGCCCACCGGTTCTGCATGGTCACGCAGGGACAGGGGCTGTCCAAGCGCGACTTCGAGAAGATCCTGCAGGGCGCGAAGCTGGTCGCCGAGCAGACCAATCTCAAGCGCTGCGCCTCGATCGGCCACATGTCTGCGGCGCGCGCGCGAGCGTTGCGCGAGGCGGGTATCCAGCGCGTGCACCACAACGTCGAGACGGCCGAGAGCTATTACGACGAGGTCTCCAGCACCGTGCGCTACGAGGGTCGGATCAGGACGATCCAGGCCGTGCGCGAAGCCGGCCTGGAGACGTGCGTCGGAGGCATCCTCAACCTCGGCGAGAGTCGTGAGCAGCGCGTGGAGATGGCCTTCGAGCTGGCCGCAATCGACCCGACGAGCGTGCCGATCAACCTGCTTAATCCCAGGCCGGGGACGAAGTTCGGCGATCGCGAGCCGATCGACCCGTGGGAGGCGGTCAAGTGGATCGCGATCTTCCGCCTGATCCTGCCCGAGGCGCTGTTTCGGCTGTGCGGCGGGCGCGTGGAGAACCTCGGCGAGCTGCAGCCGCTCGCGGTCAAGGCGGGGCTCAACGGCGTGATGATGGGCAACTTCCTGACGACGCTCGGCTCCGAGCCCGAGCAGGACCGGGCGATGTTCGAGGAGCTCGGGCTGAACGTGGCGCGCCAGCCGGACAATGGCTCGAATCCGCGACCGGACAACCGCTCGGGCTGGCTGGACGGCGAGACGCCGGACGTCGTGGAGGAGCTGCTCGCGCAGGTGGCCCCGGCGGGCGCGGGCGGGTACGGCACGACCGCGGAGAACGGCCCCCCCGCCCTCAACGTCCGCCTGTGGGACCCCTCGACGCAGCTGCGATTCAAGGCCAAGCGATCGGTGCCGCCTCGCCCCGATGGCGCGCCCAACCGCGTGCCGGCGCACGCCGCCTCGCCCAGGCCGGTGAAGGACGAGCCCGTTCCCGCCGCCGCGGGCTGGGGCGACTGAGCGAGCGAGTCGTGAACGGGGCGACCCAGATGAACGAGATCGAGCAGCGCTTGCAGGAGCTGGAGCGACTCGGACTCGAGCGGCGCCTGCGCATGGTCAGCGGGCCACAGGGGCCGCGCGTGCTGCTCGACGGCAAGCCCGTGCTGCTCTTGTGCTCGAACAACTATCTCGGCCTCGCCGACCATCCGCGCGTACGCGAAGCGGCGGCGCAGGCGGCGATGCGCTGGGGCGTGGGCGCGGGCGCTTCGCGGCTGGTGTCGGGCACGATGACGATCCACCGCCGCCTCGAGCAACGCCTGGCGGCGTTCGAGCGCTGCGAGGACTGCGTGCTGTTCGGCTCGGGCTACCTCGCCAACGCCGGCGCGATCGGCGCGCTGGCGGGTCGGGGCGACGCGGTCTTCTCCGACGAGCGCAACCACGCCTCGATCGTCGACGGGTGCAGGCTCTCGCGCGCTGAGGTGGTCGTGTACGGGCACGGCGACATGGATCATCTCGACTGGCTGATCCGCCGTCACCGCGGCGCCGGCCGCCGGCTGATCGTCACCGACTCGGTTTTCTCGATGGACGGCGACGTCGCCCCCCTGGCCGAGCTCGTCAAGCTGGCGCGAGCGCACGGCGCGCGCACGATCGTCGACGAGGCGCACGCCACCGGCGTGCTCGGCCCAGACGGACGGGGCGCGATCGCACAGGCCGAGCTGGAGGGCGAGATCGACATCGTGATCGGCACGCTCGGCAAGGCGCTCGGCTCCTACGGCGCCTACGCGTGCGCGCGCCGCGAGACGATCCGCTACCTGATCAACACGGCGCGTCCGCTGATCTTCTCCACCGCTCCCCCGCCGCCCGCGGTCGCGGGCGCGCTGGCGGCGCTCGAGCTGCTGGAACAGCGCCCACATCGCGTGCAGCGGCTGCGCTCCAACGCGCGCGTGCTGCGCCGCGCGCTGAGCGCCCAGGGCATCCCGGCGCGGGACGTGGAGATGCACATCGTCCCCGTGATCGTCGGCGACGAGCGCGACGCGGTGAGCCTGTGCGAGGCGGCGCTCGCGCGAGGCGTGTTCGCCCAGGCGATCCGCCCGCCCACCGTCGCGCCGGGCACGTCGCGCCTGCGCCTGGCGGTCATGGCCAGCCATACGGCGCAGGAGCTGCGCGACGCGGCCCACACGATCGGGGCGGCGGCGCGCGAGCTGGGGCTCGACCTGACGGCGAGCGCTTCGCGGGCGGCGCGGGCCCTGGGGGACACGGTCGAGCTCGACGAGCTGGAGCGGCAGGTCTCGACGCTGGGGCCGGCCGTCGCTGCCTCGATCTCACCGCCCGGGCGCCCTGCGCCGGTCAGAGCTCCGTTCGACGGCGAGCGCGACGTCGAGCGCGACGTCGTGATCCATCGCGCGGCCTAGCCTCAGCGCCCCTCGGGGACGAGATGAGCGGAGGGAGTCACAAGACGCAGGGAGCGCGGTGTACTCGGTACATGAGCGACTGAGGACGCAGAATCCCGAAGCTCAGCGTCCCCGAGGGCTGTTCGTCACCGGCACGGGCACCGATGTCGGCAAGACCGTCCTGAGCGCGGCGCTGCTCGCCGCGATGTCCGCCGCCGGGGTGCGCGTGCATGCGCACAAGCCCGTCGTGACCGGCCTGGACGAACCCTCGGAGAGTGGGTGGCCGCCGGACCACGAGCTGCTCGCGAGCGTCGCGGGCATGACACCCGAGGAGGTCGCGCCGCTGCGCTACGGTCGGGCTGTCTCTCCCCATCTTGCGGCCGCGCTCGCGGGTGAGACGATCTACCCGGCAGACCTGGTAGCGCGCGCCCGGGGGGCGGCGATTGGGCATGGCGCGCTGATCGTCGAGGGCGTCGGAGGCATGCTTGTGCCGCTCGCAGATGAGTTCACCGTGCGCGATCTCGCCGTCGCGCTTGGGCTGCCCGTCGTGATCGCCGCCGCGCCTGGGCTGGGCACGATCAACCACACGCTGCTGAGCATCGAGTCGGCGCGCGCGGCCGGACTGGATGTGCGCGCGGTGGTCCTGACGCCGTGGCCCGAGACACCCGGCCAGCTTGAACGCTCCAATCGCGAGACGATCGCACGGCTGGGCGAGATTGAGGTCGTGGGACTGGGTCGTGTACCTAGCCCCTCCGCGACCGACCTCCGACGGGTCGGCGACGCGCTCCCGTGGCGGCGCTGGTGCGCGCCCGAGAGTTTCATCCCAAGCGACGCTTAGCATCGGAGCATGGCTGGTCGAACGACGCTGCAGGTGCACCTCCCGTCCGGAGGGTTCCGGGGTCGTACCCCCGGAGAAAGGAGGGCAAATGACTGGAACATCGACTGCACTGGCCATCGCTCTGCTGGCCGATTCGGGGATGCGAGCGAAGCGAGTGTCTCCCTAATCGGTCTCCATACTGGTCATCGACCGGCTGACGAGGTAGCAGAGCGCCCTGGCGGTCGCAGCGAAGACGACCTCGGCGACCGTCAGGGGCTTCCTTAACCGGAGGGAGCCCGGTCACCCGGGCTCCTCGGAGGCGCAAATGCACAGAGCATCAACGCACTAGCCGCATACTAGTGTAGCTAACCGCCGGACAGAATTGCCACACTACTCAACTCAGCCTAGCTCAGCCGCCACCACCACCGCCGCGCTCACACGCGCCAGATCATCCTCGCCGATCACATACGCCGGCATCGTGTAGATCAGGTCGCGAAACGGCCGCAGCCACACCCCCCGCTCAACCGCGAGCGCCGTCACAGCGGGAATGTCCACCTCGCGATCGAGCGCCACCACGCCGATCGCGCCCAGCACGCGCACGTCAACGACGCCCGCCAGCTCCCGCGCAGGCTCCAGCCCAGCACGCAATCCTCGCTCGATCGCCGCTACCCGCTCGCGCCAGCTTCCGTCCGCGAGCAGCTCGAGCGAGGCCAGCGCGACCGCGCACGCGAGTGGGTTGGCCATGAACGTCGGTCCGTGCATCAGCCCGCCGCCCTCGCCGCCCGAGACGGTCTCGGCAACCTGAGGCGTGCACAGCGTGGCGGCGAGCGTCATGTAGCCGCCAGTGAGCGCCTTGCCGACGCACATCACGTCCGGCGAGAACGCCGCGCCCGCGTGTTCGCACGCGAACAGCGCGCCGGTGCGCCCGAACCCCGTGGCGATCTCGTCCAGCACGAGCAACAGGCCGTGCGCGTCGCACAACCGGCGCAGCAGCGCGACGCACTCCGGCGCGTACATCCACATGCCGCCGGCGCCCTGCACGACGGGCTCCACGATCACCGCCGCCAACTCGTGCGCGTGCGCGGCGATCAGCTCGCTCACGTGCGCGGCCCAGCGCTCGTCCAGTCCGGCGTCGAACCCGGCGGGCGGGCGCTCGGCAAACACGTGCTTCGCGAGCACGCCGTCGAACAGGCTGTGCATCCCGCCGATCGGATCGCACACGGCCATCGCGCCGAACGTGTCGCCGTGATAGCCGCCGCGCACGGTCAGCAGGCGGGTGCGCTTCGCGTGTCCGAGCGCGCGCTGGTACTGGAGCGCCAGCTTGATCGCGACCTCGACCGACACCGACCCGGAGTCGGCGAGGAACACGCGCTCCAGACCGGCCGGCGCGAGCTGGGTCAGACGCTGCACCAGACGGATCGCCGGCTCGTGCGTGAGCCCGCCGAACATCACGTGCGCCATCCGGCCCAGCTGCTCGCGCACGGCCTCGTCCAGCACGGGATGGCGGTAGCCGTGGATCGCGCACCACCACGAGGCCATCCCGTCGATCAGCTCACGCCCATCGGCCAGCCGCAGGCGCACGCCCCGCGCGGAGACGACCGGCAGCGGCGCGGGCGTCGCTGCGGGCAGGCCGCCGTAGGGATGCCACACGCGCTCGCGGTCGAGCGCCAGCAGCATCGACCAATCGCTCAGGTCAGTCCTCGTAGAGAGTGAAGTCGCGCTTGCGGGCTCCGCACACCGGGCAGAACCACGTGTCGGGAATGTCCTCGAAGGCGGTGCCCGCGGGAATGCCCCCGTCCGGATCGCCCTCGTCGGGGTCGTAGATGTAGCCGCAGGACTCGCAGATCCAGCGTTGCAGGGTCTTGGTCGCATTCATGCCAGGAACATTACCGGCCATCTCCACCGGCGAGTAGGGTGGTCGGGCGATGGATTCCGGCGCCCCCGACGACCCCACTCCGACGGACCTCCCCGACGATCGACCGGCTCCAGGCGAGGACTACAACCCCGGTCCCGCCACCCGGCCGCGCCAGGCGGCGACCGTGATCCTGATGCGTGGCGGGGCCGACACGCTCGAGGTTCTGCTCGTGCGGCGGACGCCCGAGGCGAGGTTCATGGGCGGCGTCTGGGTGTTCCCCGGCGGGGCCGTCGACGTAAACGACGGCGATCGCGACGATGCCCACCGCGCTGCCGCGATCCGCGAGCTGCGCGAGGAGGCCGGCATCGCGCTGGCCGGCCCGAGCGAGCTGGTCGCGTTCTCGCGCTGGATCACCCCGGCCGAGGTCAGGATCCGGTTCGACACGCACTTCTTCCTCGCTCCCCTGCCACCCGGACAGCAGCCGCGAGTCGACGGTGAAGAGTGTGTTGAGCACGCCTGGTTCTCACCGCAAGCGGCGCTCGACGCCCACGCCGCCGGTGAGATCGCGCTCGTGTTTCCGACGATCGCCCACCTCCAGCGGCTCGTGCCGTTCTCCGGCGCCGACGCAGTGCTCGCGCACGCGCGCGATCTCACGGTCGAGCCGGTGCTGCCGCGAGTGATCGTCGAGGGCGACTCCGCCCGCGTGCTGATGCCGGGCGATCCCGGCTACTGAAGCTCTACCCCTGCTGCGCGGCGACGATGTGCGTCACGGCGTTGATCAGCGCAAGGTGGGTGAAGGCCTGGGGGTAGTTGCCGAGATGGCGACCCGAGGAGGCCTCGAGCTCCTCGGCGTACAGGCCGAGCGGCGAGGCGTAGGACAGCAGCCGCTCGCAGAGGTGCTCGGCCTCGCGGCGCGCGCCGATCTCCGACAGCGCCGAGACCAGCCAGAACGAGCAGATCAGGAAGGTGCCCTCCTCCCCGCTCAGGCCGTCGTCGGTCTCCTCGGTGCGGTAGCGCAGCACCAGCCCGTTCTCGGTCAGCTCGTCTTTGATCGCGTTGACGGTCGCGCACACGCGCTCGTCGTCGGGCGGCAGGAAGCGGAGGAGCGGAATCAGCAGGTTGGAGGCGTCGAGCGCGTCGGTGTCGTAGTGCTGGCGGAACACCCCGCGCTTGTCCACGCCGCGCGTGAGGATGTCCTCGCGGATCTCGTCGGCCACCGCCTGCCACTCCTCGGCCCGTGCTTCCTCGCCGCGGCGTTCGGCCAGCCGCGCGCCGCGGTCCGTCGCGACCCAGCACATCAGCTTCGAGGAGACGTAGTGGCGGGGCTCGCCGCGCGCCTCCCAGATGCCCTGGTCGGGCTCGCGCCAGACCCGCGCCGCGCACTGCACCTGGTCGACCAGCACCGGCCACAGCCGCTCGGGGATGTGGTCGCGCTTCTTGGAGTGCAGGTAGACCGAGTCGAGCACCGCCCCGAACACATCGTTCTGACGCTGGCTGTAAGCGCCATTGCCGATCCGCACCGGGCGCGCGCCCTCGTAGCCCTTGAGGTGGTCGAGCATGGACTCGGTGAGGTCCTTCTGACCGCTTATCCCGTACATGATCTGCAGCGAACCGTCCTCGTTGCGCTCGAGGTCCGCGACGTACTGAATGAAGTCGTCGGCCTCCCAGTCCAGCCCGAGCGCGTGCAGGCCCCAGAGGGTGAAAGATGCGTCGCGCATCCAGCAGTAGCGGTAGTCCCAATTGCGCTCGCCCTGGGGTGTCTCCGGCAACGACGTGGTGGCCGCCGCTACGAGCGCGCCGGTGGGCATGAAGGTCAGCCCCTTCAGCGTCAGCGCCGAGCGCTCGAGGTGAAGCCGCCAGGCGTGGTCGGGATAGGTGCCTTCGGCCAGCCATGTGCGCCAGAAGTGGCTGGTGCGCTCCATGTGCGCCTCCGCCTGCGCGACCGTATGGGGCCCTCTCCGCTCCTCCGTCCAGGAGAGCGCGCAGAAGCGCTTCTCGCCTTCGCTCATCGTGTGGCGACCGTGCGTGCGGTTGCCCTCGATGCCCAGGCGGATGTCGCTGAACAGACGAAATGCCGTGTGACCGCCGGAAGCATCCAGCTCCTCGGCGACATCGGACTTGCAATCCACAGCGCAGGAGCCCTCGATGCCGGTGTCGAGGAAGCTCCACTTCGCCACGGTGGAGCCGTAGTCGAGCATCGGCTCGCACACGATCTCGACCTGCACCTGGCCCTGGATGCACTCGATCACGCGGACCAGCAGGTGGTCGGCGTCATAGTCGGTCGGCGGGCGTGTGTGGCTGGAGCCCTCCTTGTTGTCGTGCCACTCACCGATCGTCAGCGCCTCCATCACCCGCATCCAGCCCTGCGGGGTCATCCAGGTCGTCTCGATGATGTTCGTGCCCGGGATGTAGCGCCGCCCCGCCGGGACGTAAACCCCATAGGGACCCACCCGCCAGCTGCCGGCCCCGCGGTCGAGCAGCGCGCCGAAGATCGACGGCGAGTCGAAGTGCGGCAGGCACATCCACTCGATCGAGCCGTCGGAGGCGAGGAGCGCGCCGGTGTGGCAGTCCGACAGGAACCCGTAGTCGGCGATCGGCGGGAACGGCGAGCCGGACGAGGTCACGCCCGCGGGCGTCTTCGCGGCGCCCGCTTCGGGAACGACGCCGGGCGGGCTCACCAGTCGAAGCTCTCGAACGTCGGACGCTGCACGCCCGGGGGCAGCACCTGCTCGTCGTCGAGCTTGTCCAGGTGCGCCGCCAGCGTGACGCTGGCCAGCGGACGCATCGACTCCGACACGTCCCCCCAGACCGCGTCGAGCAGCTCGTCTTCGGTGCGCAGGCCCTGGCCGAGCGCGTACATCAGCGCGTGCTCGCGGTCGAGGCGATGGTTGACGTACTCCTCGAGCTTGGCGTGAGCCTCCCACACGACCGGTCCGTGGCCGGGACAGATCACGTTGAAGTCTTCGCGCATCCGCAGCCGTGTCAGCGCGAGCATGTAGTGGGACATCGAGGCGCGGTGGGGAGCGATGAACACGCTGCCTTCGCCGAGCACCGCGTCGCCCGTGAAGCAGGCGCCGTCGGCGATCAGCGCGAAGTGGTCGACGGCGTGCCCCGAGGTGGCCACCGGGTAGAACGGGCCGAAGCGCACGCCCTCCTCGAGCTTCACGTCGACGTCGCCGCGCCCGGCGGCGAGCGGAGCGGGAAAGCGCGCCAGCACCTCCCGCACGGATTCCGCGTGGTCCTCGTGATCGTGCGTGAGCGCCACCCCGCCGAGCCCGCCCCGTCCCTCGATCGCCGCGCACACGCGCTCCAGGTGGGACTCGATCAGCGGACCGGGATCGACGACCCAGGCCGGCCGGCGCCCCACCACCCAGGTGTTGGTGCCCGACAGCGTGTAGGGCCCGGGGTTGGGCGCGCGCAGACGCAGGATGTCGTAGTGCGTCAGCAGGTCGGTGTCAGACCCAGACTCTGGGACAATCTCCTCGTCCGGATCGGACGAAAATGGACCGCTCACGGCCGCGACGTTAGCCGACAGGACGGCTCGGCGACTGCTCGTTGCGTTCGCACGGCGACTTACGCGGCCACATAGCGCTTGTTCAGGCGCCGCTCCTCGGGCACCGTGACCACATCCCAGCACAGCCCCAGACGCGCCATCGTGCGGATCACGAGCGCTGAGATGTCGGGCTGGCGCCAGCTGAGACCGTGGCTGGCGGAGGTCGGAAACGCATGATGATTATTGTGCCAGGCCTCGCCGAGCGTGGGCAGCGCCAGCCACAGCAGGTTGCGCGACTGATCCTCGGTCGCGTAGTCGCGACGCCCGAAGAAGTGGCACAGCGAGTTGATCGAGTAGGTCATGTGGTGCAGCACGAGCATCCGCACGGCGCCGCCCCACAACAGGCCGGTGAGACCGGCGCGCAGCGAGCCGCCGATCGCGTAGCCGAGCCCGAATGCGGCCGCCAGCCCGGCAAGCGTCCACAGGAAGAACGTGCGATCGACGAACGACACGACGGGATCGGCCATCAGGTCGGGGGCGTAACGCTCGCGCGAGCCGCGCTGGGTGTGGATGAACAGCCAGCCCACGTGTGCGTGCGCGAGCCCGCGCAGGGCGCCGCGCCAGCCGACGCCGTGGTCCACGTGCGGGCTGTGCGGGTCTCCTTCGCGATCGGAGAACGCGTGATGCTTGCGGTGATCGGCCACCCAGGAGATGACCGGTCCCTCGATCGCGGCGGACCCCATCGCCGCGAGCACCCCGCGCAACGCCGGCGAGGTCTTGAAGCTGCGGTGCGTGAACAGCCGATGAAATCCGACGGTCACGCCGAGCCCGGTCAGCAGGTACATGACCACGAACACGACCAGGTCGGACGGGTGCAGCAGCCCATCCCACAGCTGCCAGCCGACGAAGAACAGCGCGACGATCGGCAGGACCGTTATCAGCCCTGTGAGCACACGATCGAGCGTCTCGTTCGACGCGGGTTGAATGTCGTCTGGCCCGGGCTGGCTGTGCTCCGGACCGCCGCCGGGGATATGTTCGTCATCCATGGTGCGAGCATGCAAGTTACCAGCGCGACCCCTAGGCTGCGTAGCGGCGATGCGCTTCGTCACCGCACATCCGAGATGCCGTGATCGCGCCGGGCGCTCAGACCGTGTTCGCCCAGCCTGAGCCTCTGCGCCGGGAGCTCGCGCGCACGCTGCCCGCGCGCCCGTTCGCGCTGCGCTTCTGGGACGGCTCGCAGCTCGAGCCCACCGTCGCGGGAGGTCCCGTTCTGACGGTGCGCTCTCCCGCCGCGATCGCGCACATGCTGCGCGCGCCCGGCCAGCTGGGCCTCGGACGGGCCTACGCGGCGGGTGAGCTGGAAGCCGACGACCTCGACCGGGTGATCGGCCTGCTCGACTCCTTCCAGGCGCCTCCGATCGACCGTGTCACCCGCGCGCGCCTGACGCTGGCAGCCGTGCGTGCGTGCGGGTTGACGCGACCGCCGCGCATTCCCATCAGCGAGTTGCGACCGCGCGGGCGCCGCCACAGCCGCGAGCGCGACGAGCGCGCGGTGCGCCACCACTACGACGTCTCCAACGAGTTCTTCGCGCTGTTTCTCGACGACTCGATGACCTACAGCTGCGCGCTGTTCTCACGCGGCGCCGCCACGCTGGCGCAGGCGCAGGCAGCCAAGCGCGAGCTGGTCGCCACCAAGCTGGGTCTGCGCGAGGGCGAGCGCATCCTCGATGTCGGCTGCGGCTGGGGCAGCTTCGTGATCCACGCCGCCCGCGAGCATGGGGTGCGGGCGCTCGGCGTCACGCTCTCCCCCGCCCAGGCCGAGCTCGCCCGCCGACGCGTGGCCGAGGCGGGGCTGGAGGATCGGGTCGAGATTCGCATATGCGACTATCGCGACCTGAAGGGGGGCGCCGGCGGCGAGCGGTTCGACGCGATCGCCTCGATCGGCATGGTCGAGCACGTGGGCTCCAACCGCATCGACGAGTACGCGCACGTGCTCGCGCGTCTGCTCAAACCAGGCGGGCGACTGCTCAACCATGGCATCGCGCGCCTGCGTCACGGCGACGCCGAGGCGGGGCCGTTCTCCGAGCGCTACGTCTTCCCCGACGCGGCTCCCCTGCACCTATCGCGCATCCAGCTGGCACTCGAGCGCGCGGGCTTTGAGACCGACCACGTCGAGGGTCTGCGCCAGGACTACATCGACACGCTGTCCGCCTGGATCGATCGTCTGGACTCAAACCGCGAGCAGGCCGAGCGTCTCGCAGGCGGCGAGCGCCTGCGCGTCTGGCGGCTCTACCTGCGCGCGGCCCGCAACGGGTTCAGGACGGGGTTTACCTCGATCTACCAGGTGCTCGCCCACCACGCCTAGATCCGCGCCGGGACGGGTTCTGGCGGCGTGGCGTCTGAGGGCGTGTGGAGTCGCTGGGCAGACCCCCCAGCTCCAGCTCGCGGTGCAGGCCGAGGTCGCTGACCATGCACGACAGTTCGCGGGCTTGCTCATGGGTCACGAGCGTCACGCCGACGCCGCTGGCGCCCGCGCGGGCCGTGCGTCCGATGCGGTGGACGTAGTCCTCGCGCGTGCCGGGGATGTCGTAGTTGATGACGTGCGTGATCCCGGCGACGTCGATCCCGCGCGCCGCGACGTCGGTGGCGACGAGCGTGTCCACCGCCCCGGACTCGAAGCTCGCGAGCGCGCGTTCGCGCTGACCCTGGGACTTGTCCCCGTGCATCGCCACGGCCCGCACGCTGTTGCTCGCCAGCCGTTTGACGAGCCGGTCGGCGCCGCGCTTGGTGCGCACGAACACGAGCGTGCGCCCGCGCTCTGACCCGTCCAGCTCGGAGACCAGTCGCGCGACCTTGCCCTCGTCGGAGACCGTGACGAAGCGATGCTCGACGTCGCCCTTGCGCTCCTGCGAGTGCGCGTGCTCGTGACGGCGCGGGTTGGAGGTGTAGGCCTTGGCGATGCGCCCGACCTCACCGTGCAGCGTCGCGCTGAACAGCAGCGTCTGGCGCTCGCGCGCGCACATCTTGACGATCCGATCGACGACTGGCTTGAAGCCCATGTCGAGCATGCGATCGGCCTCGTCGAGCACGAGCAGCTTGACGCGGCTCAGCGACACATCCTTGCGGTCGATCAGGTCGAGCAGCCGTCCGGGCGTGGCGACGAGGATGTGGGCGCGCGCGGCGATCCGCGCCTGCTTGACGATCCCCGCGCCGCCGTATACGGCCGCGATCGACAGCGCGCGGGAGTGCGCGATTTCGCGCAGTTCGTCGACGATCTGCGATGCCAGCTCGCGCGTGGGCGCCAGCACGAGCGCGGATTGGCGCCCGTCGGCGCCCTTCAGGCGCTCGACCAGCGGGACGCCGAACGCGAGCGTCTTGCCCGACCCGGTCGGGGACTGCGCCAGCACGTCGTGCCCGGCGAGCACGTCGGGAATGACCATCTTCTGGACGGCGAACGGCGTCTCGATCCCGCGCTTGGCGAGCTCGTTTGTGACGACCTCGGACACGCCGAGGTCGGCGAACGTTTCATGATGCATGTTGGTGTTGCTCCTTCTGGCGACCTTCGGCCGCCGCTGCAGATGGAGATTCGACTGACCCCATCCGCGCACTGAGAGCGCCAACAAAGACAAGAACCTCACGGACGACTTCGCCGCCCGTGGGCTGACCGTAGCAGGCTTCCGACCGGGACCTGCCTATTGCAAGCTGGCCATCACATGCTTGACGACCGTGTAGTCCTCGAGCGAGTACACGCTCAGGTCCTTGCCGTACCCGGACTCCTTGAACCCTCCGTGGGGCATCTCGGAGACGAGCGGGATGTGGTCGTTGATCCACACGCACCCGAAGCGCAGCGCGCGCGAGACGCGCAGCGCGCGGCCCACGTCGCGGGTCCACACCGAGGAGGCCAGCCCGTAGCGCGTGCTGTTGGCCCAGGCGATCGCCTGCTCCTCGTCGGAGAACCGCTGCACGGTGATGACCGGGCCGAAGATCTCGCGCTGGATCATCTCGTCCTCCTGCTCCAGGCCCGCGACGACCGTCGGCTCAAGGTAGAACCCCGGTCGATCGGGGGCGCTGCCGCCCGTGACGATCTCCGCGCGCTGGGGCCTGCGCTCCAGAAAGCCCGTCACGCGCTCGCGCTGGCGCGAGGAGTTGACCGGCCCGAGCGTCGTCTCAGGCGCGAGCGTGTCGCCGATCACGAGGCCCCGCGCCTGCTCGGCCAGGCCGGCGACCACGTCGTCATAGACCTTCGCGCCGGCCAGCACCCGCGTCGCCGCGGTGCAGTCCTGACCGGCGTTGTAGTAGCCGGTGCCCGCGATCGTCTCCAGAGCGCTCTGCAGGCTGACGTCGTCGAACACGAGCACCGGCGCCTTGCCGCCCAGCTCCAGATGCACGCGCTTGAGGCTGTCGGCGGCGGTGCGCGCGATGTGCTTGCCCGTATCCACCGAGCCCGTCAGCGAGACCATGTCCACCTCGGGGTGGCCGATCAGCGCCTGACCGGTCGGCTCGCCGTGGCCGGTGATGACGTTGAGCACGCCCGCCGGCAGCACGCCCGCCGCCAGTTCGGCCAGCCTGACGGTCGTGATCGGCGTCGTCTCGGCGGGCTTGAGCACGATCGTGTTCCCGGCCGCGAGCGCCGGGCCGATCTTCCAGATCGCCATCATCAGCGGGTAGTTCCACGGCGTGATCTGCCCGATCACCCCCACCGCCTCGCGACGCGTGAACGAGGTGCGGCCCTCCATGTACTCACCAGCCGCCCGGCCCTCCAGGCAGCGTGCGGCGCCGGCGAAGAAGCGCAGGTTGTCGGCCATCACCGGCAGCTCGTCGCCGGTGACCGCCTCGATCGGCTTGCCCGCGTTCAGCGCCTCCAGGCGGGCGATCTCCGGCGCGTGCTCGTCGATGAGATCAGCCAGCGCGAGCAGCGCCTGTGAGCGCTGGGCGGGCGTCGTGGTCGACCATTTTGCGAACGCCGCGCGCGCGGCCTGGACCGCGCTGTTGACGTCCTCGGCGGTCGACTTCGACGCCCGTGCCAGCTCCTCTCCGGTGGCCGGATTGAGGATCGGCTCGCTCTCGCCTTTGGAGGCGAGACGCTCCCCGTCGATGAAGTTGTGCAGCAGCTGCGGCTCGATTGGCGGGGTGAATGTGGTGGATGGCGAGGATGTCATGGCAGAGGCGAGGTATGTGTACTGGGCGTGAACATCGTCTGTGTGTCAGGTCGTTGGGCGGAGAGTTCGTGGCGGAGAGTTCGTGGCGGAGAGTTCGTGGCGGAGAGTTCGTGGCGGAGAGTTCGTGGCGGAGGTATGTGTATTAACTTTTTAAGACATTGTGAACCATGGTATGCCGGTATATACGTATCATATACAGATTTAGGTATAATCTATGTATATACCGCGATACGATAGTGCACAAAGTTTTAAATGGGAACATACTCCCTCCCCTGGTATTCACAAATGTATCCACAAATCGACATCTCAGCCTCCTCGCACAGGCTGAGCGAGAGCCTCGATCACGGCCGGGTGCGTGATCTCACCAGCCCGCACATTCAATCCAAGGCCCAAGCCGGGGTCTTCCGCCATGGCCCCCTCCGGACCGTGCTCGGCCAGCGCGAGCGCGTACGGCAGCGTGGCGTTCGTCAGCGCGTACGTCGAAGTGATCGGCACGGCGCCCGGCATGTTCGTGACGCAGTAGTGGGTGATACCCGCGACCTCGTATGTCGGGTCTGAGTGCGTGGTCGGACGCGAGGTCTCAAAGCACCCGCCCTGATCGATCGAGACGTCCACGAGCACGGCATGGGGCCGCATCAGCCGCAGCTGCCCGCGACTGATCACGTGCGGAGCGCGCCCGCCGTGCACGAGCACGGCGCCGATCACCAGATCCGCATTCGGCAACATCTCCTCGATCGCCAGCGTCGAGGAGTAGACGGTCGACGCGCGCCCGCCGAACGCGACTTCCAGCTCGCGCAGCCGATCGATCGAGCGATCGAAGACGAACACGTCGGCCTGCATCCCGATCGCGATGAAGGCCGCGTTCATGCCCACCACGCCACCGCCGATTACGAGCACGGTCGCCGCCGCCACACCCGGAACCCCGCCCAGCAGAATCCCCCGGCCCCCGAGCGGCTTCTCCAGCATGAACGCGCCCGCCTGCGTGGCGATCTTGCCCGCAACCTCGCTCATCGGCGCCAGCAAAGGCAATCGCCCGGCGGAGTCCTCGACCGTCTCGTATGCGATGCACGTGGCGCCTGAAGCCATAAGCCCATGTGCGAGCTCGGGCTCGGCCGCCAGGTGCAGGTAGGCGAACAGCGTCTGCCCCTCGCGCAGCATCTCGACCTCGCCCTGTTGAGGCTCCTTGACCTTCAGCACCAGCTCGGCCGTCGCGAACACCGTCTCGGCATCGGGCACGATCTGCGCGCCCTGGGCGGCAAACTGGGCATCGTCCATCGCGCTGCCCTCGCCCGCGCCCGCCTGAACGAGCACCTCGTGCCCGCGCACACTCAGCTCGCGCACGCCCGCCGGCGTGATCGCGACGCGATACTCGTCCGGCTTTATCTCCGTCGGAACTCCGATCCTCATCGCAGCCATCCTGGGCTCGCAGGGCAAGCTGGGCAATAGGACGCGAGGGAGCGCTTTGGCGTACCACGTACGCGTGACCCAGCCCTTCGGGCTGTGTGCCCCCGATTGAAGGTCCCGTGACCTTCAATCGGTGAGGACGCAGATCCAGCGCCGCCATGCGTGCCCAGGATCATCGGGCGAGCTCCCGGCCGCGCAACGCCAGCCAGAACTCAATGCGGTCGCGGGCGCGCGAGAAGTCGCGCCCCGTCAGTTGCTCGACGCGCCTGATCCGGTAGCGCAGGGTGTGGCGATGGCAGTAGAGCGCGCTCGCCGCCCGCTCCCAGTGGCCGTTGTTCTCGATGAATACGTCCAGCGAGCGCAGCAGCTCGTCGCCATACTCGCCCTCACCCTGCTCGACCGGGCCGAGCACCCCGCGGCAGTAGGACATCAGCGCGTCGTCGTCCTGCAGCGAGAGCAGCAGCTGGAAAGCGCCGAGATCCCTGTAGGAGGCGATCGCATCGCCTGTCTCCCCGTTGCGCAGCCGCGCGGCCTCCAGGGCACAGCGCGCCTCGTGGAAGCTCAGCCGCAGCGAGTGCGTCGCCGCCGGGCGGCTGGCGGCGGCGCGGACATCCCCCAGCCGCGCCGCAAGCTCGGTGCGAGCGCGCCCCGCGAGCTCGACCGGATCGGGCTCGACGCCGTCGATGTCGATCACCGCGCACAACAGGCCCGCGCGAATCGCGACCAGGCTGTGCACGCCGGCGCGCTGGAGCGCGCGCTCCAGCAGCGGCGCCCCGATGGCGGGATCGGACATCGCAAACGCCAGCACGGCCGCCTGCTCGCCGATCCCGAACGGGCGCAGCTTTCCCAGCAGCTCTTCGGGGTAGAGGTTGCCGGTCAGCGCTTCGGCGAGCACGTCGCCCGCCATGCTGCGCTGCAGCATCTCGTACCGTTCGTCGACCAGCTGCGCGAACACCCGCTCGGTGATCGCGATGAACGGCAGCTCGTAGGGGACCTCGAACACCGGGAAGCCGCGCTTGCGCGCGGCGTTCACGAGCGCGACCGGCAGCTTCTTGTGGGCGAATCCCGTGCCGAATCCCAGGCCCGCGATCTCGTGCTCGGCGAGCCGCTCGATCAACTCGTGCTGCACTTTCGGGCCCGTGAGCTGGATGCCGGTGGTGAGCAGCAGCTCACCGCCCTTCAGCCACGGGGTGGGATCGACCAGCTCGGTGATGTGCACCCAGCGCACGTGCGCCTTGGCGGAGCCCTGCCCGCTGGATAGCTCCAGGCCCAGCTCGGCGATCAGGCTCTCGACCGTGAGCTCCATAACCTCACCCTCGTGCTTTCGACGGCGAGCGCCACCGCGCCATCCATTCCGAGGCCTCGCTCAGCACCGGGCGCAGGATCGACTCGATCTCCAGGAACTGCTCCTCGCCTGAGATCAGCGGCGGCGAGAGCTGCACGATCGGGTCGCCGCGGTCGTCGGTGCGGCAGATCAGCCCGCGCCGGTACAGCTCGCCGGAGAGGAACCCCCGCAGCAGCTGCTCGGCCTCCGCGTGGTCGAACGTCGCCCTGGTGTCCTTGTCCTTGACCAGCTCGATCGCGTGGAAGTAGCCGGCGCCGCGCACGTCGCCGACGATCGGCAGATCGCGCAGGCTCTCGAGCACCTCGCGGAACCGTGCCTCGTTGGCGCGCACGTGCGCGCACAGCTGCTCGCGCTCGAGCACGTCGATGTTCGCCAGCGCCGTCGCGCACGCGACCGGGTGCCCGCCGAACGTGAATCCGTGGTTGAAGATCTCCGTGCCGCGCAGGAACGGCTCGGCGATGCGGTCGGCGGCGATCACCGCGCCCAGCGGCGCGTACGCCGAGGTGATGCCCTTCGCGGTGGTGATCATGTCGGGCGCGTAGCCGTAGCGTTCGCAGCCGAACATGCATCCGAGACGCCCCCACGCGCAGATCACCTCGTCGGAGATCAAAAGCACCCCGTGGCGGTCGCAGATCTCGCGCACGCGCTGGAAGTAACCGTCCTGGGGCACGAAGCAGCCGCCGCCGTTCTGCACCGGCTCGAGGATCACCGCGGCGACCGTCGCGGCGCCCTCGAATAGGATCGCCTCCTCGATCGCATCCGCGGCCCACAGCGGGTCGCGGTCCTCGCTCCAGCGGTAGGAGTTGGTGTTCGGCACGTGTATGCCGCCCGGGGTGAGCGGCTCGAACGGCTCACGCAGCGGGGTCAGACCGGTCGCGGTGAGCGCGCCCATCGAGGTGCCGTGATAGGCGAGCTTGCGCGAGATCAACTTGCGGCGCGTGGGCTCGCCCCGCGCGGCGTGATAGGCCTTGGCGAGCTTCCACGCCGACTCCACCGCCTCCGAGCCGCCGGAGGTGAAGAACACGCGGTTGAGCTCGCCCGGCGCGAGCGCGGCGATGCGCGCGGCCAGCTCGATCGAGCGGGGGTGGGCGTAGCTCCAGTTGGTGTAGAACCCGAGCTCGGCGGCCTGGCGCGCGGCCGCCTCCCCCAGCTCGGCGCGGCCGTGGCCGACGTTCACGCAGTACAGCGCCGAGAGCCCGTCGAGGTAGCGCTTGCCGTGCTCGTCATACACGTAGCAGCCGTCCCCGCGCACGATCACGGGAACCTCGCCGCCTTCCTCGTAGACGCCCATGCGCGTGAAGTGCATCCACAGGTGGCGCTTGGCGAGCCGCTGCAGCTCCGTGCTCGAGCGCTCGCTCCCGGCGCCTGGAACAGTCGCGGCCGGAGAGCTGCGCGCGGGAGCCTGCTCGCTCTGATCTGTGCTCGTCGGTGTGATCGCCATGATCGCGCACCACCCTCCTGTCGGACGCGGTGTATTTAGCTAGACACTCGGGACAACCGTACTCCGCCAGGATGTCCAGCTCAAGGCATCGCCCGTTCAATAAGCTCCTGGTTCATTGTACGAGATGTACAACTACGACCGTACGTTTTGGGGATCGCGCCCATTGGCACACCCCGGTCGAGGACGTAGCGTTTGTCACGACCTTTTCCGAGAGGAGTTCCAATGGCCAGTGCAAGCGTCGCCGCACCCTCCGCCCCCAGGCCCTCCGGGGTCATGGACAAGGGCTTGAAGAAGAACGCGATCGGCTATCTCTCGAACGTCGTGATCGGCGTCGCCTCGACGGCGCCCGCCTACTCGCTGGCCGCGACGCTGGGCTTCATCGTCGCGGTCACGGGCGTCGGCGGGCACGCCCCTGCGGTGCTGCTCGTCTCGTTCGTGCCGATGCTGCTGATCGCAATCGCCTACAGGTTCCTTAACCGCGCAGACCCCGACGCGGGCACGACGTTCGCCTGGACGACGCGCGCGTTCGGCCCGGGGCTCGGCTGGGTGAACGGCTGGACGATCGTGCTCGCCGACGTGATCGTGATGGCCTCGCTGTCGAACATCGCGGCGATCTATACGTTCAAACTCTTCGGCTTCACCGAACTGGGAGAATCGAAAGCCGCGATCATCGTGGCCGCCGTTCTCTGGATCGCGCTAATGACGTGGATCTGCTACCGCGGCATCGAGCTGTCCGCGCGCGTCCAGCAGGTCCTGCTCAGCTTTGAGCTGATCATCCTCGCCGTCTTCTCCGCGGTTGCGCTCGCCAAGGTGTACGGCGGGAGCCCGCCGTCCGGCTCGATCAAGCCCGCCGCCGACTGGTTCAACCCGTTCGCGATGAACTTCGGAGATCTGGTCGTGGGGATCCTGCTCGGGGTGTTCATCTACTGGGGCTGGGACTCCGGCGTCGCCGTCAACGAGGAGTCCGAGGACCCCAACGAGGGGCCGGGTCGCTCGGCGGTCGTCTCGACGCTGATCCTCGTCTGCACCTATCTACTCGTCACCACCGCCGCTCTGGCCTTCCACGGGAGCGGCTTTCTCACCAGCGAAGCCAACCAGGAAGACGTGCTCAGCGCGCTCGGCACCGGCGTGTTCGGCAGCGGCTGGGACAAGCTGCTGATCATCGCCGTGCTGACATCGGCGTCGGCCTCGACGCAGACAACGATCCTGCCGACGGCGCGCACGACGCTGTCGATGGCCAACTGGGACGCGATCTCGGGCGTGTTCGGACGCATTCACAAGCGCTATCTGACGCCCACCGTGTCGACGCTCGGGATGGGCGCGGTCTCGACCATCGTGACCGTCGTGCTGCTGCTGATCTCCAACAGCGTGCTCGAAGACTCACTCGTCGCACTCGGCTTCCCGGTGTGCTTCTACTACGGCTTCACCGGCCTCGCCTGCGCCGTGTACTACCGCCACGAGCTGTTCAAGGGCGTGCGCAAGTTCCTGCTGCTCGGTCTCGCGCCGCTGATCGGGGCGCTGATGCTGTTCGGCGTGTTCGGAAAGGCGGCGGAATACTACGGGCACAAGGCAAACGTGTCATCGCCGCCGATCGCCGGCATCACTCTGCCGCTGTGGCTGGGCATCGGCGGCCTGGTGCTGGGCTTTGCGCTGATGCTGCTCTCGCGCCCGTACTTCCGCGACTTCTTCGCACGTAAAACCGAAACCGCGCCCGGCGGCCTGCTCGAGCAGCCCGTCGAGCACGCGCCGGCGCACTTCTGATCCGGGGCACGCCGCCCGTCACGGGGACACGGCGCTCACATACACGGACCGGGGGGCCGTCGTCATGTGAGCGCCGTGAGACGGGCGCGACTTCAGCCGACCTCCATCACCCCATGCGGCGAGCCCAGCGCCGCGAGGCGCGCCAGGAACGGCTCCGGCGGGAACGCCTCCGGGCCGAGCACGCCGTTGCCATGCCACGTCCCCTCGTCCAGCAGCTCCAGGGCGACGATGGGGTTGACGGCGGTCTGCCACACGACGGCCTGGCTGCCGTACTCGCGCATCGTGGTCTCGTTGTCGACGACGTGGTACAGGTAGGTCGAGCGCTCGCCGCCGTCGACGCCGGCGCCGGTGACCCAGGTGCCCGCGCAGGTGCGCCCGGTCATGCGCTCGCCGAGCGTCGCGGGGTCGGGCAGCGCCGCCGCGACGACGTCGCGGGGGGCGACCCGCTGTCCGCGCACGCTGACGGGCTCGGTGGAGTCGAGCCCGAGTTTGTGCAGCGTGCGCAGCACCTCGATGAACTCGCGGCCGAGCCCGTACTTGAACGTCACCCGCTCGCAGGGGATGAAGCGAGGGATCAGCACGACCTCCTCGTGCTCGACGTTGACGCACTCGACCTTGCCGATGCCCTCCGGGAACGTGAACACCTCGGGCTCGGAGAAGGGCACGGTCGTGTAGAAGCCGCGCTCGCGCTCCCAGATCAGGGGCGGGTTCAGGCACTCCTCGATCGTCGTCCAGATCGAGAACGTGGGCGCGAAGTCGTAGCCCTCGACGACGAGGTCGGCGCCGTCGCGCACGCCCACCTCGTGCACGTCGGAGAACAGCTCCTGGGCGGCGTAGGCGGCGAACACGTCCGACAGCCCCGGCTCCACCCCGATCCCGACGAGCGCGAGCAGGCCGGCCTGCTCCCACTGCTCGTGCAACGCGAGCTGATGGTCGCCGAGCATCGTTCCGGGCAGCTCGTAGGGGCGCTGGGGGTGGGGCTGGGACAGCGTCATCGCCATGTCGAGATAGGTCACGCGCGCATCGAAGCAGGCGCCGAAGATCGGCTCGTTGAAGCGCGGATCGCAGGCGTTCAGCACCGCGTCGGGCTTGGTTCGCTCGATCAGCCTCATCAGTTCGGCCCGATCGGAGGCATCCACGCGCTCGGCCGCGAAGCGGTCGGCTTCGCCCAACCGCGCGGCCGCCGCGCGGGCGCGCCCAGGTGAGATGTCGGCCAGCGTCACGCGTTCGAACGCCTCGCGCCGCTGAGCGATCGCGGCGAACGCCGCCCCCACCCCACCGGCTCCGACGACGAGCGCCCTCATGGAGACAGTCTGGCGCAAATCCATCAACCGGAACGTCCTAACAAGGCGACGCCGATACGCCACTACGGACATACCACAGCCATGCCTGGCGGCGGACGGCTCGCGTATGCTGCGCCGATCCGAGCAGCGCCGATTCACAGCAGCCGATGAGCACGGGCCTCCCCAGCCCGCCGCGCACGCCATCCGGATCGTCCCCGCCCGACCCACGGCCGGGCGCGGAGCGGGGTGATGGTGCCAGCAGCGGCGAGCGCGGCGCGCCGTCGCACCCCGCCTCGCGCGGAGGCGTCGCCCGCTGGGCGCCCTCGCCGGCGCTGGGACGCGCCGAGCTGCTGTGGGTCATCCTCGCCGGAATCGCGCTGGCGGTGCTGACGAGCTGGCCGCTGGTCCTGCACCTGCCCAGCCGCATCGCGCCGGACCTCGGCGACCCGGTGCGCACGGCGTGGCAGGTCGCGTGGGTCGGGCACGCGATGCTGCACGACCCGCTGCGCCTGTTCGACGCCAACGCGTTCTACCCGCACCCGCTCAGCCTGGCGTTCTCGGACTCGCTGCTCGGGTACGGGCCGGCGGCGTTCATCGGCCATGGCACGGTGGCTGCGCTGGTCCGCTACAACCTGCTGTTCCTGCTGGCGTGGTCGCTGTGCTTCGTCGGCGCGTACCTGCTCGCGCGCGAGCTCGGGCTCGGCCGGCTCGGGGCCGCCGCCGGCGGCGTGGCGTTCGCCTACGCGCCCTACCGCGTCACCGAGGCCGGTCACCTGCACGTGATCTCCTCGGGCGGCATTCCACTGGCGCTGTTCCTGCTCCTGCGCGGCTACCGGCGATCCTCGCGCCGGCTCGTGCTCGCCGGCTGGCTGGTCTCGGCCTGGCAGGTGAGCCTCGGGTTCACGCTGGGGTTGCAGTACTGCTACCTGCTGGCCGTGCTCGCGCTGGTGGCGGCGGTGTACTGGTGGCTGGCCGGACGCCCGGCGCTTGCGCGGCGGCTGCTCGCGGTCACCTGCATCGGCATCGCGGTGCTCGGGGCGCTCGCCGTGTATGAGTCCCGCCCGTATCTGAAGGTCGCCAGCGAGTATCCGACGGCCAAACGGACGCTGAAGGAAGTCAAAAACTACTCGGCCGGTCCGGCCGCGTGGGTGGCCGCCTCCTCGGAGAATCGCGTGTGGGGCGCTGTCACGGCGGGGGCGCGCGCGCACGTGCACTCCAAGAACGAGAGCGTGTTCTGGCCCGGCGGGTTGATCCTCGTGCTCGCGGCGGTCGGGCTGGTGGCGCCGCTGTATACGCGGCGCTTGCGCATCGGTCTGGCCGTGGGGATCGGGGTCGTCTCGATCCTCGCGCTCGGCATGGGGCTGACCGGCGCCGGCTATCCCTACCGGCTGCTGTACGACTACGCACCGGGCTGGAACGGCGTGCGCGTGCCGGGCAGGGTGTTCACGCTGGCGACGCTGTTCTACGCCCTGCTCGCGGGCGCGGGCGCGCAGTGGCTCACGGGACTGCTCGGCGCGTGGGGCAGGCGCTGGCCGATCGGAGATTCCCGGGATCTCCGATCGGTGCTGCGGGGACTGGCCCCGGTGCTCGGCGTGGCGCTCATGATCGGGCTGGTCGGGGAAGGCGCGGGGCACCTCGCTCACCCGGTCGTGCCCCAGCCCGAGCCGGCGGAGGTCGGCCTGCGCGGGCCGCTGCTGGATCTGCCCACCGACGGCGCCGCCGATCGCGTGTGGCAGTACTACTCGACCGACGGGTTCTACGGGATTCCGATCGGCAACAGCACGTTCGACATCCCCCAGGTCGACGATCTGCGCGGCGGGATGAGCGGATTCCCCGACAGGGCCAGCATCGAGAAGCTGCGCTACTACGGCATCAGGACGGTCGTGCTGCACCTGACGATGCCCAAGCTGCCGGGCATCGTCGGCTACGCGACCGCCGAGCCGCCCGACGTGCGCGCGGCCGCGGCCAAACCGGTCGCGGGTCTGGGCGTCAGGAGCCGGCGAGTCGGCGCGCTCGTGATCTATGAAATCGGGCCCGGACCGGCCGCGCTGCACGGAACAGACTAGAGACCCGAGAGATGATCGCCCGCAAACGCCTGGCGCTCGCCGCGATTCTGCTCGTGGGATTGTCCTACGCGACGTTGATCCAGTCGTTTTCGTGGAATCAGACCTCGCACTACGACCTGATCCGCTCGCTGAACGCGGGACGGACGACGATCGATGCCTACCAGGTGAACACGGGCGATAAGGCCTACTACAAGGGCCACTACTACTCCGCCCGCGCGCCTGGCTTGGCGCTGATGGCGCTGCCGTTCTACGACACGCTCAACCTCCTCGGGGCGGAATCGTGGACGGACGCGCACGTGGCGCAGCCGAACCATCCGGGCGACGAGATGATCTATCTGATCGGCCTGTGGGCGAATGTCCTGCCCGGACTGTTGTTGCTGCTGCTCGTATGGCGCGTGTCCGACCGGTTTGAGCCGGGTTACGGCGCGGCGGCGGCGGTCACGCTGGGGCTGGGGACGATGGTGCTGCCGCTGTCGACGCTGCTGTTCAGCCACGTGTTCACGGCGTTCCTCGGGTTCGGCGCGTTCGCGCTGATGCTCCGCGAGCGGGAGGGCCCTACGCCGAGCGCGATGCTGCTGGGCCTCGCCGGGCTCGCGATGGGGTATGCGGTCGCTTCCGAGTACCCGCTGTTTTTCGTCGCAGCCGTTCTGGGGGTGTATCTGCTGTCACGCCGCGACGCGCTGACGCCGCCGCTGATCGCGCGCCGCGCAGGCGCTTACATCGCCGGCGGCGTCGTCGGGATCGTGCCGCTGGGGCTGTACAACCACTACGCGTTTCACTCCTGGACGCACCTCGCCTACTCGAGCATCCCCCGCCAGCAGAAAGGGTTCTTCGGGATCTCCCTGCCGAGCCCGAAGGTGGGAGCGACGCTGCTGGGAGACTCGCGCGGGCTGCTGACGCTCTCGCCGATCCTGGCGCTGGGAGCGCTCGGCACGGTCCTGCTCTACAAGCGCGGCAAGCGCGCCGAGGCGCTGACGATCGCCGGCGTGTGCGTCTGCTACATCGGCTACAACTCCGGCTACTACCTGCCGTTCGGGGGCGGATTTGAGGGTCCGCGGTTCCTGACGACGATGCTGCCGTTTCTGGCGTTTCCGGTCGCGCTCGCGCTGAAGCGCTGGCCGGGACCGACGGTCGCGCTGGCGGCTGTGTCGATCGCGGCGACGGCGATCGCGACGATCACCCACCCGCTCGTGGGGTATGAGACCGAGACGGTCGTGTGGGCGCGCTACCTGCGCGAGGGATTCTTCCAGCCGACGATCGCCTCCGCCTACGGCATGGGCCGTGGTTGGGGCGGCATCTGGCCGTTCCTGCTCGCGGCAGGCGGGGGCGTCGTACTGGCCGCATCGGCGACGCCCCGCCTGCGCCTGTCGAACGCGACGCTCGGCTACGGCCTGCTCGCGCTGGTCGGGTGGTGTCTGCTCGCCGCGCTGGCGCCGACCGTGCTCGGCCTCGACCACCAGGGCCTGCTCGACATCCGCTCGGCCGGCGACCGCACCGCCCTGAACCTGACCCTCCACCACGGCAGCCGCTATCCGCTGAAGACGCTCGCGCCGCTCGCGGCGGTCATCGGTCTGCTGACCATGTGCGCGATGCGACTGCTGCGCAACGAGCCGGATGCACTCGTGCGAGTTGCAGTGGGGTCGAGCCCCCCCAGGCGGCGCGTCTCGGCGAGGTGACCGCGGTCGTTCGCGTGCGCTGAAGCAAGCGCTTTCGAACACCGATCCTGCCGAGCGGATCGGGCCGGCCGGCAGACCCGGTCAGTTGCGCGCGAGCGTGACGTTGCCGCAGTGCGCCGCGTGCAGCTGCTTGCACACCACGACGTAGCCCGCGCGGGGCTGATGGTGGGCGCTCGTCAGGCCGGCGTCGAACCGTGTCGAGGCATTCCCACCGGTCCAGTCGTAGATGTACAGCCGCTTGACCTGTGGCACCGCGCCGGCGACGGCGAACATGTACTTGATCACCTTCGCCGCCCGCGTCAGGCCCGAGCCGCGCCGGTTGGGAAAGTAGCCGCCGAACTGCACGATCCCGCCGGTCTCGGTCAGCCACACCTGGCCGCCGAGGGCGCGCGCCAGTTCGCGCGTGCGCCACGATTCCAGGCGGTTGATGTCGGAGTAGTTGTGCAGCCCCCAGATCGTCGGCATGATCGTCCGCAGACGCCCGATCTCGTGTTTGAATTCGGAGATGTATTCGAGCGTGGGGCCGATGTTCTGCGCGTCGAGCACGTCCAGGCCGATCGCCGTGCAGCCGTGGCACACGCGGATCAGCGCCTGGTAGTACCTCGCCGCCGCCACCGCCGAGGGGCTGGCGAGATAGTGCGGGATGTAGCCGCGGTTGGCCTCGTCCCAGGACTGGTACTGGTGGACGCGGGGGAACAGCTTGACGAACTTCTGCACGTCGCGCTGGTACTGGGTTACGCTCGGCAGCGTCAGCGGCGTGTACTCGGAGTGGTAGAACGCGACGAGCACCTGCTGGTGGTGCGCTTCGGCTTCGCGTATCCAGAGCTTGGCCCTATTGAGCGAGTAGGGGTGCGCGATCGCGTCGTAGGGGGCGATGTAGCGGACGATTTTCGTGTGCAGCTGCTGCCACAGCGGGTTGCCGAACAGCTCGACCTGCTCGTCGCCGATGCCCGTCAGGTAGGAGGCGGCCGCGTGGGCGCGCGGGGCCTGGGCGCCGCCGACGGCGCTCGGCGCGCTCAGCAGCCCAGCCGTGAGCGCGAGCGGGACGCTCAGCGCCGTGAGCAGGCGCAACAGTGGTGTTGGCGGGCGTACTCGTCTCATATCGCTCTGAACAGCAGTCGGGGGTATGGGGTTGCGGCGCGAGTTGCGCGATCCTAGTAGCTTTACGCCGCGCTTACGCCGGGACCTGCTCCGTTGACGCGACCTTTATGTCGAGCCGCCCCGTGTGTGCTCGCCTACTCTGGCACACGCTCGGCGGGCGGCGTCGCCACCTGGCTTCCCCGCCCTCCGGTCTCCTCCGATGACGATGATGCTGATGGTGAGGCTGACAACGCCTGTCGCTCGACCTCGGGCGACTGCCCGCGTAGAGTCGGGTCGGCGACGATGCGTACGTCCACGCCCGGCAGCCCCCGCAGCAGGCGCGCCAGCAGCGACCGATCGGAGATCGGCCAGCCCCACCGGCGCAATCCGCGGCGCGGCGCGGGGGCGCCCATCAGCAGGTACGTGCTGCCGAGCGAGCGCGCGACCGAGATCGCGACCGCCGCGACGTCTTCGCCCTCCTCGACGCGCAATCTCGCGCCCAGCATCGACACCAGCCGCCGCAGCGCCTCCAGGCGCTCGCGGTCGGAAGCGCTCGGCTCGCGCCCGGGCGGGCGCACGACGAGCACGTCCAGCTCGGCGTCCAGCCGCTGGGCCGAGCGCCACGCGCGGCGCACCACGCGCTCGGAGTGCGGCGCGAGCGTCGCCAGCGCGAGCAACCGCTCGGCGATCGCCTGCGGTCCGTCCTGCGGCGGCGCCAGCAATCCCTCCTCGTCGCGGCGTACCACGGGCGCCGACCGATCGGAGATCGGCCAACGGATGAAGCGCTTGACCTCGACGTCCTCGGCCACCTGGCGCAGCGCGGTCTCGCGCAGGGCGGCGAGGTTCTCGATCTTGAAGAAGTTGTTCAGCGCCGCCGGCACGCGCTCGGCCGGATAGACCTTGCCCGCTTTGAGCCTCCCGATCAGCGCCTCCGGCGTGAGGTCGATCAGGACGACCTCGTCGGCCATCGACAGGACCTCGTCGGGGATCGTCTCGCGCGTGCGCGAGCCCGTGAGCTGCGTGATCTGGTCGTTGAGGCTCTCCAGGTGCTGGACGTTGACGGTCGAATACACGTCGATCCCCGCCGCGATCGCGTCGCGCACGTCCTCGTAGCGCTTCTCGTGCTCGACCCCGGGCGCGTTGGTGTGCGCGAGCTCGTCGATCAGGCACAGCTCCGGTTTGCGCGCCAGCACCGCCGGCAGGTCCATCTCCTGCAGCGGCGTTCCGCGATAGGCGATCGTACGGCGCGGGACGATCTCCAGCCCTTCGGCCTGCGCGAGCGTCTCGGCGCGACCGTGGGGCTCAAGGTAGCCGATGACCACATCGCGGCCGCCGTCGGCTTCGGCGGCGCCCTCCTGCAGCATGCGATACGTCTTGCCGACCCCCGGCGCCATGCCGATGAAGACCTTGAGATGTCCGCGGTCCGGTGAGGCCATGCGGGCATTGTCGCCCACGCCAGCCCAACGCAGCGGGCTCGCTCATCGCGGAGAGTCCAGTGCGCTTCTAGGCTCCCAGCAGGTTGTGCACGATCAGGTCGATCAGCTTGATGCCGACGAACGGCGCGACGATTCCGCCGAGGCCGTAGATCCACAGGTTGCGCCGCAACAGCGCGCTCGCGCCGATCGGGCGATAGCGCACGCCGCGCAGCGACAGCGGGATCAGCAGCGGGATCACGAGCGCGTTGAAGATGATCGCCGAGACGATCGCCGACTGCGGGGTGCCGAGGTTCATGATGTTGAGCACGTGCAGCGGCCCCTTGCCGCCCGGCGAGGTCGCGTAGGTCGCGACGAACACCGCCGGCAGGATCGCGAAGTACTTCGCGACGTCGTTGGCGATCGAGAATGTGGTGAGCGCGCCGCGGGTGATCAAGAGCTGCTTGCCGACCTCGACGATCTCGATCAGCTTCGTCGGGTTGGAGTCCAGGTCGACCATGTTGCCGGCCTCGCGCGCGGCCTGGGTGCCCGTGTTCATCGCCACGCCCACGTCGGCCTGGGCGAGCGCGGGCGCGTCGTTGGTGCCGTCGCCGGTCATCGCCACGAGCCGGCCGTCCTGCTGCTGCTCGCGGATCAGCGCGAGCTTGCGCTCGGGCGTGGCTTCGGCCAGGAAATCGTCGACGCCGGACTCCTGCGCGATCTTGGCGGCCGTCAGGCGGTTGTCGCCGGTCACCATCACCGTTTTGATGCCCATCGCGCGCAGCTGCTCGAAGCGTACGGCCATGCCTTCCTTGACCGTGTCCTTGAGGTAGACGACGCCCAGCACCTGGTTGTCGCGCGCGACCGCCAGCGGCGTGCCGCCCTCGTTGCCGATGCGGTCGAGCTGGGACTGCAGCTCGGGCGGGGGCGAGCCGCCTTCGCTGGAGACGAGCGCGACGATCGCGTCGCCGGCGCCCTTGCGCAGCCGCCGCCCGTCGATATCCACGCCGCTCATGCGCGTCTGCGCGGTGAACGGCACGAACTGCGCGTTCAGCGTCGACATGTCGTGCTCGCGGATGCCGTACTGCTTGGCGAGCACCACGATCGAGCGCCCCTCGGGCGTCTCGTCGGCGAGCGAGGACAGCTGCGCGACCTCCGCCAGCTCTGACTCGGCCACGCCCGGCATCGGCACGAACTCCGACGCGAGGCGGTTGCCGATCGTGATCGTGCCGGTCTTGTCGAGCAGCAGCACGTCGACGTCGCCCGACGCCTCCACCGCCCGACCTGAGAGAGCGAGCACGTTGCGGCGCACGAGGCGATCCATGCCGGCGATCCCGATCGCGCTCAGCAGCGCGCCGATCGTCGTGGGGATCAGCGCGACGAGCAGCGCGATCAGCGTCGTCTCGGAGATCGCCGTGCTCGCGAACAGGCCGAACGGGCGCAGCGTCGCGACGACGATCATGAAGATCAGCGTCAGCGCGGCGAGCAGGATGTTCAGGGCGATCTCGTTCGGCGTCTTGCGCCGCTCGGCGCCCTCGACCAGCGCGATCATGCGATCGAGGAACGACCGGCCCGGCTCCTGGGTGATTTCCACGACGATCTCATCGGAGGTCACGCGCGTGCCGCCGGTGACGGCGCTGCGATCGCCGCCGGACTCGCGGATGACGGGCGCGGACTCGCCGGTGATCGCCGACTCGTCGACGGTGGCGATGCCCTCGATCACGGTGCCGTCGCCGGGGATCAGCTCGCCCGCGGGCACGACCACGACGTCGCCGCGCTCCAGGGCGGAGGCGGCCTTGGTGGAGCCGTCGCGCATCGTGGCGACCGTCTCCTTGCGCATCGAGCGCAGCGTGTCGGCCTGCGCGCGACCGCGGCCCTCGGCGAACGCCTCGGCCATGTTCGCGAACACGACCGTCAGCCACAGCCACACCGAGATCGTGAACGTGTACCAGGCCGGCTCGTGACCGCCACCGAGGGGCTTGCCGCCGAGCACCTGGATCAACCACGTCGCGGTCGTGATGACCGAGCCGATCTCCACGACGAACATGACCGGGTTGTGGATCTGCACGCGCGGGTCGAGCTTCTTTACGCTGTCGATCAGCGCGCGCCGCACGATGTCACGCTGGAACAGCGAGATCGCCTGACGCTCGTGGGTGGTGGGGACCGTGGACATCAGCCGTTTCCTCCGGTGAGCCTGTCCAGCGCGAGGTTGAGCTCGAGCACGTTCACGCCCGGCTCGCCGGAGAACCCAAGTCCTCGCCCGCTCGTGTATTTGGCGATCAGCCCGTTGACCGTCGCCGGCGGCAGCCGGCGCACGGCCGCGACGCGGTGGGCCTGGATCCAGGCGTTGGCCTGAGAGATTTCAGGGTCGAAGCCCGAGGCCGAGGTGTTGATCGCGTCGACCGGGATCTGCGCCACGGTCAGGCTCGGGGCATACGGCCTGTTCAGTTCCAGGTAGGACTTGATGTTTTCGGCGTTCGCTTCCTCGGTCTTCACGCTGTTGGGCCCTCTGTTGGAGAACGCGCTCGCGGCGCCGTTGTCGGGCCCGCCTTCGGTGGCCGACGGACGCGACTGGAAGTAGCGCGGGTCCGCTTCGGTGACCACGGCGCCTTTGATTTCCTTGGGCTTGCCGTTCTTTTCGAGCACCGGTGTGCCGAAGTTCTGGCCGATGAGCTTGGAGCCGACGAGCTTGCCGTGCAGGTGGATCTGCTGCCCGTTGGCATTGCCCGGGAACGCGACCTGGCTGACGCCGGTGATCACGAGCGGGTAGACCAGCCCGAGCAGGACCGTGAATACGACCATGGCAATGACAGATGTGACGATGTCGCGTTTCATTTTTCTAATAAGTCTTGGTGAAGGGCAATCGTGGTGTTTGGGAGAGTTTTGATTGAAATGAGAGTGGAATTGAATGGGGGTGGTCGGGAGGGGGGCCTGGCCCCCTCCCGCTAATACAGATGTCCGGTCAGGCCCTGCACGATCGGGCCGAGCAGCAGGGCGGGGAAGAAGGTGAGCGCGCCGACGAGGACGATCACGCCGATCAGCAGCACGACGAACGTCGGGTTGTCGGTGCGCATCGTGCCGAGACCCGCCGGAGTGACGCGCTTGCCGACCAGCGCGCCGGCGACGGCGAGCGCGAACAGGATCGGGGCGTAACGGGCGAACAGCATGTCGAAACCGCCGAGCAGATCGGCAAACGTGATGCCGTGGGCGCCCGCATTGCCGGCATTCGGCTGGATGTAGCCGGTGTAGCCGGCGAACGCGGAGCCGTTGTTGTTCGCCTGCGAGAGGTAGGCGTAGAAGGTCTCGGAGAAGCCCTGCGGCGTGCTCCCGCCCGCCTTGGACAGCGCCACTTCGGAGATCGATGCACGCCCGGACTTGCTCGCGGTCGCCAGGGCCGTGCAGAACAGCGCCGCCAGCGGCGTGATCAGGATGCCGAGGCCGGCGAGCTTGATCTCGCGCGCCTCGAGCTTCTTGCCCAGCCACTCCGGCGTGCGTCCGACCATCAGCCCGCCGATGAACACCGCCAGCAGCACGTACAGCAGGATCGAGTAAAGCCCCGTGCCGACGCCGCCGAAGATCACCTCGCTGGCGGAGAGGTTGGCGAAGGGAACGGCGCCGCCGATGCCGGTGAAGGACTCGATCGCGCTGTTGACCGCGCCGCACGAGGTGACGGTCGTGACGACGTCGAACAGCGCCGAGCCGGCGATCCCGAAGCGCTGCTCCTTGCCTTCCATGTTGCCGCCAGTGGAGCCGTGGATCACCCCGGTGTGCAGGCCGGCCGCATGCTGGGCGGGCGAGCCGTGCGCCTCGGCGATGTAGGCGACGCACACCGCGCCGAGGAACATCACCATCATCGCCCCGTAGATCGCATATCCCTGGCGGCGGTTGCCGGTCATGCGCCCATACATGAACACGAGCGCAGCGGGAATCAGCAATACGATCAGCATCTCGAAGAAGTTGGTGAACGCCGTCGGGTTCTCGAACGGATGCGCCGAGTTGGTGTTGAAGAACCCGCCGCCGTTGGTCCCGAGCAGCTTGATCGCCTCCTGCGAGGCGACCGGCCCCATCGCGATCTTCTGTTCGAGGCCCGTGATCGTGTGCACGGTCAGGTAGTTGGCGAGGTTCGCGAGCGCGCCCTGGGAGACGAGCACGATCGCCGCGATCGCCGACAGCGGCGCGAGCACATACAGGATCGTGCGCACCAGGTCCTGCCAGAAGTTGCCGAGGCCCTTGCCCACCACGCCGTCCCGGCGCGGCGCCGGCCCGACGATCCCGCGCACGAGCGCTACCGCCACGACGATCCCGATGCCCGCCGACAGCCAGTTCTGCACCGTCAGCCCGAGCATCTGGCTGAAGTAGCTCATCGTCGTCTCACCGCCGTAGTACTGCCAGTTCGTGTTCGTAATGAACGACGAGGCGGTGTTGAACGTCACGTTCCACGTGCCCGATTTGTAGCCGAGCGGATTGAGCGCGTGGGGCACCCATGGAGCATTCTGCGTGCGCAGGATCAGGTACAGCAAGAGCCAGCCCGCGAGCGAGAAGACGATCAGGCTTTTCGCATACTGCTTCCAGTCCTGCTCGCGCTCGGGATCGACCCGCAAAAGGCCGTACAGAAACCGCTCGGGCCCGGCGAAGATGGGTGACAGGAATACCCGTCCGCCGGTGTACACCCTGGCCATGTAGCTCCCGAGCGCCAGCGCCAGCGCGGTCAGGATGATCGCGAACAGCACGATCGTCAGCCAGCCGGCGAAGGTCACTAGAGCTTCTCCCCGCGGATGAGGGCGTAAAAGAGATAACCGATGACAAGCACCGACACGACGAGGCCGAACACGTCGGCGCCGCTCATGTGCGCGATGAATGCGCCCAGGGGCAGCGAGCTCATATCCGATCGACTCCCTCGATGATGCTCAGGAGAATCAGGAACATCACGATCCCGAGCACTACGGCAACTGCGTCCATGAGTGCACTATTGATCGGCGACCATCACGGCGACGTAACGATCGCACGGGACCGCGTAACGATTTTGTGACGGTGAACTCAGCCTGCGAAGCGGTAGCCGACGCCGGGATCGGTGACTATGTAACGCGGCACGGGACCCTCGGGCTCGATCTTGGCGCGCAGCCGCGCGATGTGCGTGCGCAGCGCCTGCACGTCGTCCGCATACCCCGGCCCCCACACCTCGACGAGCAGCGAGCGGTGGGTCATCAGCCGCCCGCGGTTGCGCGCGAGCACGCGCAGCAGGTCGAACTCGATCGGGGTCAGGTGCACGAGCTCATCGTCGCGGCGCACCGTCCGCGCGGCGAAATCCAGCTCCAGTCCCTCCGCCTCGATGCGCGGCTCCTCCGTGGGCGAGGCGCGCCGCAGCGCCGCCTGCAGCCGCGCCACCAGCTCGCGCGCGCCGAACGGCTTGGTCACGTAATCGTCGGCGCCCGCCTGCAGCGCACGCACCTTCTGCTCCTCCTCGCCCACCGCCGACAGAACGAGGATCGGCATCTCGCTCCACTCACGCAGTCTGCGCGTGAGGTCGATCCCGTCCCCATCGGGCAGCACCAGATCGACGATCGCCGCTTGCGGCGGGCGCACCACCGCGCGATCGAGTGCCTCCGAGACCGACTGCGCGGCGATCACCTCGAATCCCGCGTCGCGCAGCACCACGCGCAGCGCCCGCAGGATCTGCAGCTCGTCGTCGACGACCAGCACGCGCGGCGCGTCAGCGTTTGTCATCGCGCTCCAAGGCGCGGGGTTCGCCCGTGGTCCCAATCGCGCCCGGCGCGCCGTTGCCCCCGGCCGCGGCGGGCCCGCCGGTCGCACCTCGCTCGTCGATCGCGCCCGCGACTCCCGCCGGCGCCTGGATCTCCTCGGCGGGAACGACCGGGTCCAGCGGCAGCTCGAACACGAACGTCGCGCCCTGGCCGGGCAGCGACTCGACATACAGCTTGCCCCCGTTGGCCTGCACGAACCCGCGCGCGATCGCCAGGCCCAGCCCTGAGCCGCGGTGGCCGCCGCTGGCGGTGCCCGCGCGGTAGAACGGCTCGAACACCCGCTCCAGCTGAAGCGGCGGAATGCCGGGCCCGCGATCGACGATGCGCACGATCACGCGGTCGTTCTCCCCCCCGTGCGTGCGCACCGCGCGGGCGCGCACCGACACCGGGTGCCCACCCGAGTGCCGCCGGGCGTTCTCCAGCACGTTCACGAACGCGCGCTCCAGCTGCGCGGAGTCGGCGCGCACGAGTGGCATCAGCTCGCGATCGATCGACAGCGCGAACTCCTCCCCCTTCGCGCCCAGCTCCTCCAGCGCGGCGCCGATGACCTCCTCAACGGACGTCCACTCGCGATGCGGCTCGGCCACGCCGGCCTCCAGGCGCGACTGGTCGAGCAGGTTCTCCACCAGCCGCGACAGCCGGCGCGTCTCCTGCTCGATGACCGACGCCAGCTCCTCGCGCTCGGACTGGGAGAGCCCCGGCAGCGCCACCGCCTCGCCCGCCGCGGAGATCGCGGTCAGAGGCGAGCGCAGATCGTGGGAGACCGCCCGCAGCACCGCGGTCTTGACCACGTCGGCGCGGCGCAGCGACGCCGTCTCGACGACCTCGCCGAGCAACGCCTCGCGCTCGAGCGCCGCGCTCAGCAACGCCTCCAGCGCCGGCACCACGCGCTCCTGCAACCGCCGCAGGCTCGCCTCCGGCGTATCGGCCCCCACCAGCAGCGTCCCCAGCCGGCGGGTGCCTTCGCGCAGCGGGAACGCCACCCGCCGCTCATCCCCTTCGACGGCCTCCATCGCGATCGCCGCCGAGTGCAGCCCCAGCACCTGCGCGAGCCGGGCCGCGGCCGTCGGCAGCGCCTGCGCGAGGTCCTCCCCGCGCAGCAGCAACCGCGCCATCTCCGCGGCGAGATCGGCCTCGCGCCGACGTTCCTCGGCCTCGCGCGTTCGCGCGCGTGTGATCTCCGCAACCGAGCTGGCGAGGGTGGCCGCCACGACGAATGCGATCAGCGCCACCCAGTTGTCGGAGTCTCTGATCGTGAACTCTCCGACGGGCGGCAGGTGAAAGAAGTTGAACGCGCCCGCGCTCAGCACGGCCGTCAGCACCCCCAGCCAGGCGCCCCACACGGCGGAGACGGCGAGCACCGCCGGCAGGTAGACCACCCCGAGCGAGACGACCGGGGCGATGTGCTTCAGCGGATACAACAGCAGCGTGCACCCCGCCACGGCGCCCACGGCGACGAGCACGCCCACCCGCTTGGGCGGCGGCTCGGTGACCAGCAGGAAGCCGTACGGGCGTGGCATGTCGGTCCCCAGCCTGACAGGTGAGCGGAGCGATCTCCGCAGGTCTATCGCTCAGCGGAGAGCTTGCCCGCTCTGGCGCCCATGCCCGCGCCCGGGTCCCGGCCCGCGCCCAGACGCCTGCCGGAACCCGCGTCTTTGCCATCCGCACCCGAATCGGTATCGGCCGAGCCGTCCGCCGAGCCGGGCCCAAACCTCCCCTCGACGCCACGCTCGACGCGCTCGCCGTGGTCGGTCAGACGCCAGGCGTTGGGGGCGCCGCGCGAGGTGCCCTCGCTCAGATTGGCGATCACGCCCGCGGTCTCTAAACGCGAGAGGAGCTTGGAGATCTGGCCCTGGTCGACGATGTCGGCGCGTTCAGCGACCTCGCGGTTGCTGGCGCCCGGGTAGCGAGCGATCGCCTGCAGGACGCGGCCGGTGCGATAGGTGAGCCGCACGCCGAGGTCTTCGTAGCGAGCGGGCGCGCCGGCCGTTTCGCCGCTCACGGCACGAGGCGCCGGGGCGGGGCGGGTGAGCTCGCGCCACGCGGCGCCTGCGCCCAGGTAGGGAAGCGCGATCAGGCTCATCAGCGAGCCGAACAGCTCGATCGTCGGGCGCTCCTCAGGCGGCTCTGAGTCCTGCGCGAGCAACCGCGTCTGGATCACGGTCAGCACCGCTCCGACCACACCCTCGGCCACGACCGGCGGGGGTTCGTTGCGGCCGGCGGCGCCCTCGGCGCGGCCGCGGTCGACGAGCGCCCATAAGATCGACTGCACCTCGGCGCGACGACGCAGCAGCACGGGGCCGCCGCTCAGCGAGTGCACGATGCACAGTCGCCCCAGCGTGGGCTCGTCGTCGATGAAGCGCAGCAGTTCGGCCAGTCCCGCCCTGATCGCGTCGCGCCAGCGCGACTGGGCGCCGTACGCGGGCGCGATCCGCTCGGAGGCTCGCTCCACGCCGAGGTCGAACGCCGCCAGCAGGCACGCGTCGCGGTCGTCGAAGCATCTGTAGAAGACTCGGCGGGTGACGCCGGCGCGAGCGATCGTGTCGCCCAGCGTCAGCGCGGCGACGCCCCGCTCGGCCACGAGCGCGGCCGTCGCCTCGAGGATCTTGGTTCGCTGCGGCTCCTCCACCGTGGCTCCTTCATGCGGCCACGCGAGAACATCGGACCCCTCCGGCTTCCCCCGGCCACTGTGTTTATAACCCCTGTCAGCTTGAGAGTACCAATAGAAGCTATCTGCTTAATGTCTAGCGACTGCGCGCGTGCAAGACGACCTGCACGCCCCCCGCGCTGCTTGTGCTCCGGCCGCTCGCGGGCTAGCTTGTCCGGTCCTCATGCGCATGCTTGGACGAACCCTGCCCCTCGCGGCCGTCATCCTGGCCGCCGCCGCTCTGCCGGCCGTGCCGGGCGCGATCGGCTCGACCTCCGGCAGCCTGGAAAGCCGCATCGCCGCATCGCGTGCGCGGGAAGGCGAGTTGCGCTCGGGGGTCGGCGCCGACACGCATCAGATCGAGGGATTCCAGGGCAACATCGACGACCTGCAGGCGCGGCTGAGCGCGCTGGAATCGAGCCTGAGCGTCGAGCGCAGCGTGCTGTCAAGCCTGCGTTCGCAGCTGCGCGCGGCGCGCGCGCAGCTGGCCGCGCTGCAGGTCCAGCTCGCGCGCGACCGCCAGGTGCTGGTGGCACAGGTCATCGCCGCATATGAGTCTCCCCCGCCGGACATCGCCACGGTCATCCTGCAGGCGCACGGGTTCGCCGATCTGATCGAGCGCGTCGATGACCTGCGGGCGATCTCGCGCGAGAACGCGTCGGCGACGACGCGCGTGGCGGTGGAGCAGCAGCTCGTGACGGCGCAGACCAGGCGACTGGCGGCGCTGGAGGCCAGCCACGCGCGCGAGACCAGCGCGGTGCTCGTGCAGCGCGACGAGGTCGCCCAGCTGCATCTCGCGCTGGTCAAGCGTCAGCTGGAGTACATCCGCGCACGCGATCGCAAGAACGCCGAGCTGGGTGCGCTGGAATCGCACAAGCGCGCGCTCGAACAGGAGCTGTCAAAGCTCGCCGCTGGCGAACTCGCCGCCCAGGGCGTCGCGGGCGCCTACACCGGACCGGTCGGCGAATTCACCCCGACGCCCCAGGGCGAATACGGCTTCTTCCCGGCGGCGGGCACGAACTACAGCGTCGGCGAGGAGCCCACGCTGGCCGAGCACCTGAACGCGCTCGGCATCGCCCTGCACCTGCATCTGATCGGCATCTCCGGCTACCGCACGCCCCAGCATTCCGTCGAGGTCGGCGGCTTCGCCGACGATCCGCACACGCGCGGCGAAGCCTCGGACACTCCCGGCGTGGAGGGGGTGCCCCAGGCGACGCTCGCGCGCTTTGGCCTGATCCGCCCGTTCCCGGGCGCGGCCGAGGCGGACCATATACAGCTGCTCGGCAGCAAATACTGAGCCCGGCGTACGCGCCTCCTCGCCCCTCTGGCTGTGTCCTCACCAACGGCTTCGCCGTCGGTGCCGACCGATCGTCCGGGATCGGCCAGCGTACGTAGTACGCCACGCTCCCTGCGTCCTTGCCAGGAACGACGATCCATCCGCCGGGCGCACAGTCAGACGGCCGGCTCGAGCCGTGCCGGCGCACCGTAGGGCACGAGCACCTCGGGCAGCTCGACGCTCGCATCGGCCTGCTGGCCGTTCTCGAGCAGCGCGACGAGCGTGCGACCGACGGCGACGGCGGTGCCGTTGAGCGTGTGCGGCGACTCGGTGCCGCGCTCGGCGCGGACGCGGATGTTCAGGCGGCGCGCCTGGTAGTCGGTGGTGTTGGAGCAGGAGGTCAGCTCGCGATAGGCGCCGTAGCTGGGCAGCCATGCCTCGCAGTCGTACTTCTTGGCGGCCGAGTTGCCGAGGTCTGAGACGGCGATGTTGACGACGCGGTAGGGCAATTCGAGCGCCTGCAGGATTTCCTCCTCGATCGCGAGGATGCGCTCGTGCTCAGTGGCGGAGTCGGCGGGCGAGACGAAGCTGAACATCTCCACCTTGTCGAACTGGTGTACGCGGAAGATCCCGCGCGTGTCCCTGCCGGCGGCGCCGGCCTCGCGGCGGAAGCAGGGCGAGAAGCCGGCGTAGCGCAGCGGCAGCCGCTCGGCGTCGAGGACCTCGTCGGCGTGCAGCGAGGCGAGGGCGACCTCGGAGGTGCCGACGAGGTAGAGGTCGTCCTCTCCCAGCGCGTAGATCTGCTGCTCGGTGTCGGGCAGGAAGCCGGTCCCGTACAGCGCCTGCTCGCGCACGAGCACCGGCGGGATCACGGGCTGAAAGCCATGCGAGCGCAGGATGTCCAGGGTCCAGCGCACGAGCGCGAGCTCCAGGAACACGAGGTCGCCGAGCAGGTAGGCGAAGCGCGCGCCCGATAGTCGCGCGGCGCGCTCCATGTCGATCGCCGGGCCCGCCAGCTCGAGGTGGTCGCGCGGTCGGAAGTCAAACGTGGGCGGCTCGCCGACGGTGCGCACCTGTTCGTCCTCGGGGCCGGGCGCGGCGCTCGGATCGGGCAGGTTGGGCAGCGGCGCGAGGGCCTGCTGGAGCTCCTCCTGCACGCCGGCCAGCTCGCGCTCCAGCTCCTTGACGCGCCCGGCCACCTCGCGCATCGCGGCGATCTCGCGCTCGCGCTCCGCGGCGTCCGCGGCGGAGGAGATGCGCCCGTTGGCCTCGTTGCGCTCGCCGCGCAGCCGCTCCAGCTCGGGCAGCAGCCGGCGGCGGCGGGCGTCCAGCTGCAGTGCACGATCTAGACCTGCCGCGGCCTCGGGCTCGCGGCGCGCAAGCGCCTCGCGGGCGGCGTCCGGGTCGGAGCGGATCACCTTGAGGTCGAGCACCCTCGGGAGCCTACTCGTCCGGATCCTGCGCTATTTCGTGGAAAGGGTGATGTTCGTGGAGGGCACCGACTGCGACTGCGAGCCCGAGTAGTGCGCCAGGAATTCGGCGACGGCCTGGGCGTCGCCTCCGAGGACGATGTTCTCGGGCATGATCGCCCCGGAGAAGCCGCCGTTGCGGATCGCGTAGAGGACCTGTTCGACGTTCTCCTTGCGGATGTTGAAGTTGGGGCCGCTGGTTTTGACGCGGTCCTTGATCGACGTCGCCGAGCCCTGCGCGCCGACGACCGACAGCGTGTGGCAGCCCGAGCAGTGGTCGCGGAACAGGACCGAGCCGCTGTAGTAGGGGCTGGTCCTGGCGATCTGGTTGCCCTGGGACCCACAGGCGCCGGCGAGGACGCTCGCCGCGGCAAGCAATGCGATGGTGGCAAGCCTCATGCGGTCGGGAATATATAGACCACCGCGTCAGAACCCATGAGCAGTGCCGGCCGCACGCAGCGCCAAGAACACGACCACGAACGCCGACAGCGCCATGATCCCCATCTCGCGGGCGAGGATCGCGGCGACGAGGGCGTGCTGCTCGGGCTGAGGCAGGGCGCCGACGGCCTGCGCGTCGGGGAGGTCGCGCTGGTCGAGGATCGTCTGGGCGGAGGTGACGCGCAGCTGCTCAGCGACGAAGGCGACGGCGAGCGGGAGCAGGGCGTAGAGGTAGAACAGGCTGTCGGTCGAGTAGTGGCCGGCGACCGCCAGCGAGCCGGCGAGGATCGCCAGCACGAGCGCGGAGCCCTGACCTACGCGCAGCAGCACCCAGAACGCGCGGCTGGGCTCGCCGCGGTACCAGCTGAAGGCGCCGAGCAGGGCGGGCAGCGCGTTGAGGACCGCGACGGCGAGGGCGCCGGCGACGACAGCCTGGGTCACGCCGGGATCACGCCGAGTCGCGCCCTGGGGTCACGGATTTCGAGCCGATCGTCACTATGTAACACATTGACACAAGCGGTGATATAACAGCGCTCAGTGCTGCGCAGCTACCTCCCCGCGATCGTATTCGTCCTGCTCGGCGGGGGCGTGGGCATCGCGTTTGCGCTGCTGAACTCCAAGCTCGGGCCGCGTCGGGCGACCCCACATAAGCAGGACCCGTACGAGTGCGGACTGCCGAGTGAGGTCAAGCGGGGGATGCGGTTCGGCATCAGCTTCTACCTGATTGCGATGCTGTTCATCCTGTTTGACATCGAGGTCGTGTTCCTGTACCCGATCTCGATCGAGTTGCGCGCGTACGGCTCGTATGCGCTGGCGGAGACGGTCACGTTCGTCGTGCTGCTGTTCGTCGCATTCGTGTACGTGTGGCGACGGGGAGCGCTGGAGTGGAGCTGAAACGCGAGCCCGTCGGCACGGTCCAGGCGGGGGCGGGCGCGGACCGATCGAAGATCGGCCAGCGCGTGCAGTCGCTGAACGCGGCCCAGCTGCTGCGCGGCGGCGACCTGGAGGGCGCCAACCAGCCGGCGCACCTTGAGGGGATGGAGCTCGAACGGTATGTGGAAGAGCGCACGCTGACGACGACGCTCGACAAAGCGGTCGCGTGGGCGCGGTCGAGCTCGTTCTTTCCGCTCGGATTCGGGCTGGCGTGCTGCGCGATGGAGCAGTTCCATGCCGCGGGCCCGCGCATGGACATCGCGCGCTTCGGCTCGGAGGCGTTCCGCGCCTCGCCGCGCCAGGCCGACCTGATCATCCTGGCGGGGCGAGTGTCGATCAAGATGGCGCCGATCATCCGCCGGCTGTACGACCAGATGCTCGAGCCCAAGTGGGCGATCTCGATGGGCGCGTGCTGCAGCTCGATGGGCGTGTTCAACAACTACGCGCTGGTGCCGGCCGACAAGTTCATGCCGATCGACGTGCACGTGCCCGGGTGTCCGCCGCGCCCGGAGGCGCTGATTCACGGGCTGTTGAAGCTGCGCAGGATGGTGCAGGACAACCCGGACGTGGGTTGGCGCGAGCGCTACGGGGCCGTCGGCACCGAGGAGCGTCCATCCGATGTGTAGGCGCCCAACGCGCGGGCTATGGGTGGGTGAGCCACAGCCAGCTCTTGCATCCAATGCTGTCGGCGCCGCTCACCGCACCGGTCGGCATAACGGGAGCGCTTAAATGCCTGACGCCACGGGGCTGGAGCTGCTCGCCAAAGAGCTGGGCGAGGCGACGATCGAGACGGTGTACTTCCGCGAACGGGCAACCGTCGTGGTCGAGCCGGCACGAATCCGCAGTGTGCTGCAGACGCTGCGCGCGCAGGGGTACGGGTTTCTGGCGAGTGTGCACGGCGTCGATCACTACCCGGAGGAGCCGCGGCTGGGCGTGGTGTACGAGCTGCTGGACATGAGCCGGGTCGATCGCGTGACGGTGAAGCTGAGAGTGCCGATCGAGGAGCCGCGGGTGGAGTCGGTGACGGCGGACTGGCCGACGGCCAATCATCAGGAGCGCGAGGTGTACGACATGTTCGGAGTCGTGTTCGAGGGTCATCCGGATTTGCGCCGGATCCTGATGCCCGAGGATTACGAGGGCCACCCGCAGCGACGCGACTTCCCGGTGGGCGGCGAACCGGTGATCTTCACGCGCGACGAGGCCAAATGGCTGGAGACCCGCGAGTGAGCCCGACGCCCACTGAGAGCCCCTCGCTATCCGAGTACCGCCGCGGCGAGGAGAGCATCGAGCTCGCCCCGGTCGCCGAGCAGATCGAAGGCGCATCGGAGACGACGGACGAGCTGCTGACGCTCAACTTCGGTCCCCACCACCCGGCGACGCACGGCGTGCTGCGGCTGCTGGTGACGCTGCAGGCGGAGGTGGTGCGCGATTTGAAACCGATCATCGGATATGTGCACACCGGGATCGAGAAGACGGCCGAGGACAAGGCTTACTGGAAGGTCATCCCGGTGATCGAGCGGATGGACTACCTGGCGTATTACTTCAACGCGATGGCGTACGTCGGCGCGGTGGAGCGGCTGGTGGAGGTGGAGGTGCCGGCGCGCGCGCAGTACCTGCGCGTGATCCACCTGGAGCTGAATCGCATCGCCTCGCACCTGATCTGGCTGGGCACGAGCGCGCTTGATCTGGGCGCGAGCTCGATCTTCCTGTACTGCCTGCGCGAGCGTGAGCTGATCCTGGACCTGTTCGAGATGTCCTCGGGGGCGCGGATGCACACGCGCTACTTCCAGGTGGGGGGCGTGATCGAGGACATCCCGACCGGGTTCGCGCAGAAGCTGCGCGAGTTCTTGGAGATCATGCCCCGGCGCGCGGACGAGTACGGAGCGATCCTGAACGCCAACGAGATCGTGCTGCGGCGGCTGCGCGGAACGTGTGCGCTGGACGCGGAGACGCTGCTAGGACTCGGCGTGACCGGTCCGCTGCTGCGCGCGGCGGGCAACCCGTGGGACCTGCGCAAGGCGGCGCCGTACAGCTCCTACGACGACTTCAAGTTCAAGATCCCGGTGGGCACGGTGGGCGATAACTACGACCGTTTCGCGGTGCGCCTGGCGGAGATCTATGAGTCGGTCAAGATCATCGAGCAGGCGCTGGAGGGACTGCCCGAGGGGCCTTACATCACCGCCGACCGCAAGGTCGCGCTGCCGCCCCGGCACGAGCTCGCGACCTCGATGGAGGCGTTGATTCACCATTTCAAGCTGGTGACGGAGGGGTTCAGGGTGCCGCCGGGCGAGGTGTATCACCCGATCGAGTCGCCGCGTGGCGAGCTGGGCTGTTACGTGCGCTCGGACGGCAGCTCGAAGCCGGCGCGGGTGCACATGCGCGACCCGTCGTTCGTGAACCTGCAGGCGCTGGGGCCGATGTGCCGCGGGAGCTATATCGCGGACATGATCGCGACGACGGCGATGCTCGATCCAATCCTGGGAGGCATAGATAGATGAGCGCCACCCGCTGGGACCAGCCCGCGGACCTTGATAAGGACCCGGCGACGATCCCCGACCCGGCGACGACGCCCGTCCCGGATGAGCTGCGCCGGGAGATCGAGGCGCACATGGCGCTGTACCCGGACAGGCGCTCGGCCGCGCTGCCGGCGCTGGCGGCGGCGCAGCGGGTGCACGGGTGGTGCTCGCCAGAGGCGATCGAGCAGGTGGCGTGCGTGATGGGTGTGACACCCGCGGAGCTGGATGCGGTGGTGACGTTCTACGACATGCTCGAGACCGAGCCGGTGGGGGCGACGAGCGTGTACGTGTGCACGAACATCTCCTGCTCGCTGCGCGGCGCCGATGCGCTCTATGACGCGATCCGCGAGGCGGCGGACGATGACGCGGCGTTTAACGTGCGCGCGTTCGAGTGCCTGGGAGCGTGCGACATCGCGCCGATGGTCTCGGTGGACGGGGTGTACGTGGGGCCGCTGGGCATCGAGGACGTGCCGCGGCTGCTGGAGGACGTGCGCGCGGGACGGGACGTGCTCCCGGATAAGCAGCTGGTCAAGCGGGCGTGCGCGGACGCGGGAGCCCGTGCGGATGCGGGGACGGGCGCATGACGGACAGGCTGCTGTTCGACCACATCGACGAGCCCGGGCTGGCGACGCTGCCCGTGTACGAAGCCCGCGGGGGCTACCAATCACTGCGCCGGGCCCTGGCGATGTCTCCCGAGGAGGTGCTGAAGCAGTTGGAAGCCTCGAACCTGCGCGGGCGCGGCGGCGCGGGCTTTCAGATGGGCAAGAAGGTGTCGTTCCTGCCGCATGGGTCGATTGAGAAGTACCTGGTGTGCAACGCCGACGAGTCCGAGCCGGGCACGTTCAAGGACCGCGAACTGATGCAGAAGAACCCGCACATGCTGCTGGAGGGGCTGGTCGTCGCCTCCTACGCGGCGGGCGCGACGCGCTCGTTCGTCTATATCCGCGGCGAGTACGCCCAGCAGGCGGACGTGCTGGATGCGGCGCTGCGCGAAGCGCGCGCGGCGGGGTATGTCGGCGAGGACATCCTCGGCTCGGGACATTCGCTGTCGCTGGTGGTGCACCGCGGCGCGGGCGCGTACATCTGCGGTGAGGAGACGGGCCTGTTGGACTCGCTGGAAGGCAAGCGCGGCAACCCGCGGCTGAAGCCCCCGTTCCCGGCCAACCAGGGTCTGTACCAGGGCCCGACGCTGATCAACAATGTGGAGACGCTGTCGACCGTGCCGAGCATCATCCGCATGGGCGGCGAGGAGTATGCGAAGCTGGGCACCGAGCAGTCGACCGGCACGAAGCTCGTGTCGATCTCCGGCCACGTGCGCAGACCGGGCAATTACGAGATCGAGCTGGGCATCCCCTCGCGCGAGATCATCTACGGCTTGGCTGGCGGGCCGGAGGAGGGCCGCGAGGTGAAGTGCTGGTTCCCCGGCGGCTCCTCCGCCCCGGTGCTCACCGCGGACGACCTGGACGTTCCCTACGACTTCGAGTCGCTGGCGAAGGCCGGCTCGATGCTGGGCTCGGGCGCGATCATCGTGGTGGACGACTCGACGCCGATCATCGACGTGGCGCTGAAGACGGCGAAGTTCTACCGGCACGAGTCCTGCGGCAAGTGCACCCCGTGCCGCGAGGGCACAAACTGGACGGTGAAGATGCTCGAGCGGATCGACCGCGGCGAGGCCACTCCCATGGACCTGGAGATCATGGCCTCGGTGCAGGAGCACATCATCGGCCACTGCCTGTGCGTGCTGGGCGACGCGATGGCGATGCCGATCGGCTCGATGATCGCGAAGTTCCGCGACGAGTTCGAAGCGCACATCGAGAGCCGGCGCCTGGAAGCCCGGGCGCCGGCCGGGGCGGTGGCGTAATGCCAAGGCCAGAGGTAATCGCCAGAACTGGGGCGCGTGAAACCACAACCCCCGGAAGAACAAAGGCCGTTACAAGCGAAGGGCCGAAGGCCCGAAGCGCCACGGACGCCCGGAGGGCGTACGTGCCCATCAAATCGCGGGACAGGATGTCCCGCGGAGCACTTCAAAAAAAGGCCAAGATGTCGCCGCCCGAGCGTATGGAAAACCGATTTCATGCCAAGGCCGTGGGGGCGGTGGCCTGATGCCGAGGCCAGTGGAGAAAATAATCACCTTCACGATCGACGGCCGCGAGGTCCAAGCCCCCGAAAACGCGATGCTCGTCGACGCCGCCAAGCACGGCGACGTGGAGATCCCAGTGTTCTGCTACGAGCCCAAATTGGGCAACCCGGTGGGCGCATGCCGCATGTGCCTGGTGGAGGTCGAGGGCATCGGAAAGCTGCAGACGGGGTGCTCGACGCCGGTGAAGGACGGGATGGTCGTCAACACCCAGTCCGAGCGGGTCAAGGACGCACAGCGCGCGGTGGTGGAGTTCCTGCTGATCAACCACCCGCTGGACTGTCCGGTGTGCGACAAGGGCGGGGAGTGCCCGTTGCAGGACATCGCGTTCGGCTGGGGTCCGGGCATCTCGCGGTTCGTGGAGCCCAAGCGCCATTTCGTCAAGCCGCTGGAGCTCTCGTCGAAGATCGCGATCGACCGCGAGCGCTGCATCCTGTGCTATCGCTGCGTGCGCTTCAGCCAGGAGATCTCCGAGGACCACCAGCTCGTGCTGGCCGAGCGCGGAGCGCACTCCTACGTCTCGACGTTCGACGGCCACCCATATGAGGCGCCGTTCAGCGGCAACATCGTCGAACTGTGCCCGGTCGGCGCGCTGACCTCGCGCCCCTATCGCTTCAGGGCGCGCCCGTGGGACGTCGAGGACGCGGGCTCGGTGTGCACGCTGTGCCCGTCGCAGTGCAACGTCATGCTGACGGTGCGCGACGAGCGCGTGCTGCGCGTGCAGGCGCGCGAGAACCCGGAGGTGGACGACGGCTGGCTGTGCGACCGTGGCCGTTTCGCCTACCCGTCCCTGGCCGAAGATCGTGTAACCGAGCCGCTGCTGCGCGACGGCGGTGAGCTGCGCCCGGTCTCGTGGGAGCGGGCGCTGGAGGAGGCCGCCACGCGCCTCTCCCGGGCGAGGACGCGGGTCGGCGCGCTCGCCGGCGGCGGCGCGACCAACGAGGAGGGGCTTGCGCTGAGCCGCCTGATGCGCGAGACGCTTCACTCGCCGCATCTGGACTCGCGCCCCGCGGGCAGGCTCGAGCTGGAGTCCCACCGCGCGCTGGCCGAGCCGGCGCTGCAGGCGAAGGTCCCCGATCTGGAGTTCGCGCATGCCGTGCTGGTGCTCGACTGCGACCCGATCGCCGACGCGCCGATCCTCGACCTGCGGCTGCGCAAGGGCGTGCGCCGCCACGGGATGAAGCTCGTGCGCGCGAGTCGCGAGCAGCTGCTCGACGAGGCGCAGCGCGGCGATCTGCTCGACACACTGCGTGCCGATCTTCGATCGGTCGCCGGTGAGGAGGTCGTCGTGCTCTGGCACGAACGCTTGGCGGCCGGGGCCGACGGCGAGCGGGCCGTGCGCACTCTGCTCGAAATGGCCGCGACGCTGGGTCTCGCCGAGATCGACGGCGCCGGGCTGCTCGAAGTCCCCGCTCACGCGAATGGCCGCGGCCTGCGCGAGGCGGGGGTGCTCCCGAACGCCGGTCCGGGGCTCGGCGAGATCGACGAGGAAGGGCTCGACGCGCCGGGGATCGCGCAGGCGTTCGCACGGGGCGAGCTGAGCTGCCTGTACCTGCTCGGCGTGGATCCGCCCGCGGGTGGGCCCGGGACGATCGTCGCCCACGCGGCCTCTCTGACCGACGCGCTGCGCGAGCAGGCCGACGTCGTGTTCCCGGCGCAGGCCTATCCGGAAAAGGAAGGCGAGGTCACGCACCCGGACGGGCGCGTGCAGCGAGTGCGCCGCGCCGTGGGCCACATCGGGCAGACGCGCGAGGAGCTACAGGTGCTGGAAGACCTGATGGGCCGCATCGGCCTGGCGGTCCCATCATGACGCTCGCCCTCGTCGGCTACTACGAAGAATGGTGGATCCAGGTCCTGAAGGCGATCGTCATCTTCGCCGTGAGCCTGCAGCTCGTGCCGGTCGTGCTGCTCGCCGAGCGCAAGCTGCTCGGGCGGTTTCAGGCCCGCTACGGACCCAACCGCGTCGGTCCCTACGGCGCGCTGCAGCCGCTCGCGGACATCCTCAAGCTGCTCACCAAGGAGCAGTTCCGACCGAGAACGTCGGTCGGGTTCCTGTTCGCGCTGGCGCCGCTGATCTCGATCGTCACGGCGGTGGCGGCGTTCGCGCTGATCCCGTTCGGCAACGTCCAGCGCATCTTCGGCACGCCTGTCGGGCTGTACGGGATCGACGTGTCGATCGGCCCGCTGTATCTGTTCGCGTTCGGGGCAATCGCGTTCTACGGAATCATGCTGGGCGGCTGGTCCTCAGGCTCGAAGTACTCGTTCCTCGGCGCGATGCGCGGCGCGGCGCAGCTGATCTCCTACGAGGTCTCCCAGGGACTGGCGCTCGTCGGGGTGATCATGACCGCGCAGACGCTGTCGCTCACCGGCATCGTGCAGGCGCAGAAAGGCATGTGGTTCGTCGTGCCGCAGCTGTTCGGGTTTCTGATCTTCCTGACCGCGAGCTTCGCCGAGACCAACCGCGCGCCGTTCGATCTGACCGAGGCCGACGCCGAGCTGGTCGGCGGCTACAACACCGAGTACGGCGGCGGGCGCTTCGCGTCCTATTACTTCGCCGAGTACCTGAACGTGCTCGTCGTCTCGGGCATCGTGACGACCGTGTTCCTCGGCGGCTGGCTCTTGCCGTTCGGCATTCACCCGCCCGGCTGGGTGGACCCGTTCGTGGTGCTGGCGAAGATGTCGCTGATCACGTTCCTGTTCATCTGGGTGCGCGCGACGCTGCCACGGCTGCGCTACGACCAGCTGATGAGCTTCGGCTGGAAGGCGCTGCTGCCGCTGGCCACGCTCAACGCGCTCGTCACGGCCGTGCTCGTGGTGGTGACGCACTGATGTCCGAGGCGACCACTCCCCGGCCCGCCCCATTGCCCCCGAGCGCCCCCCAGCTGTCCTCCGCGCCCGCAGGCGGCGTGACCGTCACGGCCTGGTGTCCGAGCGAGGACGTCGTCGAAGTCACGCGCACCCCCGCGCCGGGTCCCGCGCGCAGCGCGTGGCGCACGTTCCGCGAGACCGCGCGCGGCCTGAAGACGACGTTCGGGCGCATGCTGGAACGGCCCGTCACGGTCGAGTACCCCGAGCAGAAGACGCCCGTCTACCCGCGGTTTCGCGGCCGTCACAAGCTGCACAAGTTCGAGGACACAGGGCTCGAGAAGTGCGTCGGCTGCTCGCTGTGCGCCGCCGCCTGCCCGGCCGACTGCATCCGCGTGGTCGCGGCCGAGAATACCCCCGAGCACCGCGTGTCCGCCGGCGAGCGGTATGCGGCGGTGTATGAGATCAACCTGTCGCGCTGCATCTTCTGCGGCTACTGCGAGGTCGCCTGCCCGTTCGACGCGATCACGATGGGCCACGACTACGAGCTGTCGGACTACGACCGCACCGACCTGATCTTCACCAAGGAGATGCTGCTCGCCGAACCCCTGGAGCGCACGCCGCTGAGGAACGAGGGCGAGTAGGTGAGCGCGGCTCTCTTCTTCGTCGCCGGATTCGGCGCGATCGCGGGCGCGGTCGGCGTCGTGATGCTGCGCGACCCGTTCTACGCCGTGCTCGCGCTCGTCGCGCACCTGCTGTCGCTGGCGGTGCTGTTCCTGCTGCTGCGCGCCGAATTCGTCGCCGCTGCGCAGGTGGTGGTGTATGCGGGCGCGGTGATGGTGCTGTACGTGTTCGTCGTCGCCTACGTCGGCGGGCGCGAGGACCGATCGTCCGGGATCGGCCAGCTCGGCGAGCTGCTGCGCGGACGCGGCCCGGGGGGAGCGCAGCTGCGCCTCGGCGCGGCGATCCTCGGCGGCGCGCTGCTCGTCGAGCTGCTGATCGCGCTGCTCGGCACGGGATTGAAGGCCGTGGGCGGCGCGGGCGCTCCGTATGCGCCGGGGCCGAGGGCGTTCGGCACGCCGGCGTACATCGGCCAGCTGCTGCTGACGCGCTTTTTGCTCGTGTTCGAGGTCGCCTCGTTCCTGCTGCTGATCGCGGCCGTCGGCGCGGTCGTGCTCGCTGGCCGATCCCGGACGATCGGTGGGCGGGGCGGCATCGGCGAGGACGGCGACGGCACGGGGCGCGTGCTGACCCCGCTCGACCTCATCCGTCCACACGAGACGGGAACCATGGCCGAGGGCGTCGGGGCGCGCAAATGAGCATCGCCTGGTATCTGGCCGTCTCGGCGATCGTGTTCGCGCTGGGCGCCGCCGGTGTGATGGTGCGGCGCAACCCGCTCGTGGTGCTGCTGTGCCTGGAGCTGATGCTCAACGGCGCGAACCTCGCGCTGGTCGCGTTCTCGCGCATGTGGGGCAACGGCGACGGGCAGGTGTTCGCGCTGATCGTGATGACGGTCGCCGCGTGCGAGGTGTGCATCGGGCTGGGGTTGGTCGTCGCGATCTACCGGCGCAGGCTCCCGATCGACGTGGACGAGCTGAGAGAGCTCCAGGGCTGATGGCTACGACGACCTACGGCTGGCTCGTGCTGCTGTTCCCGCTGCTGGGGACGCTCGTGATCGCGTTCGGTTATCGCGTCCTGCCCGGCCGCTCTGCCGGTGTGATCGGCACGGGCGCGATCGGGCTCGCGTTCGTGTCGGCGCTAGGCGCGCTGATCTCGCTGGAGAGCCATTCGAGCTCCCACCAGGAGCTCGCCTCCACGCTGTGGAACTACGCGAGCACGGTCGGCGTCGACGCGAAGGTCTCGATCCTGGTGGACCCGCTGTCGGTGTTCATGATCCTGATCGTCAGCGGGATCTCGAGCATGATTCATCTGTACTCGATCTCCTACCTCGAAGAAGACCGCGGGTTCGCCAGGTACTTCGCCTACCTGAACTTCTTCGTGTTCGCGATGCTGCTGCTCGTGCTCGCCGGCAACTTCCTGCTGCTGATCGTGGGGTGGGCGTTCGTCGGCGCGGCGTCGTACCTGCTGATCTCGTTCTGGTACCGGCGCACGACCGCCACGCGCGCGGGGATCAAGGCGTTCGTGATCAACGTGCTCGGCGACGCGGGGCTCGTGCTGGGGACGTACTTCATCTTCAAGCACACGCACACGCTCGACTTCCTCGGCGCGTTCGCCGCCGCGCCGCACGTGTTCCACGCAGGCGAAGCGGACATCGTCGCGGGCTGTCTGCTGCTGCTCGTGGGCGCGATCGCGAAGTCGGCGCAGATCCCGCTGCACACGTGGCTGCCCGACGCGATGGAGGGTCCGACGCCGGTCAGCGCGCTGATCCACGCCGCGACGATGGTCACGGCGGGCGTGTATCTGATCGCGCGCATGCACGTGCTGTTCGAACTGGCGCCCGCCGCGCAGGACACGGGCGCTGCGATCGGCGCGGCGACGCTGCTGATCGCCGGCACGATCGCGCTCGTGCAGACAGACGTCAAGCGCGTGATCGCCTACTCGACGATGTCGCAGATCGGCTACATGATCATGGGGGTCTCTGTCGGCGCGTACGCGGCGGGGATGTTTCATCTGATGACGCATGCGTTCTTCAAGGCGCTGCTGTTCATGGGCGCGGGCTCGATCATCGGCGCGATGGCGGGGGAGCAGTCGCTGGAGAAGATGGGCGGGTTTCGCAGGGCGCTGCCGTTCACATTCGGCTGCTTCGTGATCGGCGGCCTGGCGCTGTCGGGCATCCCGCCGTTCTCGGGGTTCTTCTCCAAGGACGAGATCCTGCTCGTCACGGGCGAGCTCGGCGGCTGGCACTGGGTTCTGTACGCGATCGGTTACATTGGCGCGTTCCTGACGGCGATCTACACGTTCAGGATGATCTTCCGCGCGTTCTACGGCGACCCCGTTGCGCAGGCGCGGGAACTGGAAGAAGGACACCTGCACCACGCGGAGGTTCCGAGAAACCCCGCCACGGGCGAGGTCGAGGACACCGACGTCGGCTTCCCCGGCCCGCACCACACGATCGCCGAGCGCGCCCTGCCGATGAAGGTGGCGATGACCGTGCTGGCGATCGGCGCGGTCGGCGCTGGTCTCGTGCAGATCCCCGAAGTCGACGAGGTCATCACCAACTTCCTGCGCCCGACGTTCGCGGGCTCGCCGCTGTACGAACCGCATACGCGCGACGGGCTGCTCATCTTCGGCTTGTGCCTCGGCACGGCGCTGGGGCTGAGCGGCATCGCGATCGCCTACCGCATCTGGGTCAAGAACCCCGAGTTCGCGGTGCGAGCGCGGGAGCGCTTCGGCGCGGTGTATGAGCTGCTCGCGCACAAGTGGTACTTCGACGAGCTGATCGACGCGCTCGTCGTGCACCCCGCCGCAGCCCTGGGCCGGTTCGCGACGGGCACGTTCGAGCGCGTGTTCGTGCAGGACACGCTCGTCGGCGGCTCCACCGGGATCGTGCGCGCGGGCTCGGCCACCGTGCGCGCGGTGCAGAGCGGCTTTCTGCGCTACTACGCAGCGCTGCTCGTGCTCGGCGTGACGGGCGTCGCGTTCTACTTCCTGCTTCAGACCTGATGTCCATCCCTCTGTCCGTCTTGGTCTGGCTGCCCGCCGCGTGCGGGGCGCTCGGCGCGATCCTGTGCACGCTGGTCGGGCGCACCCGCGCAGCCACAGCGACAGCCACCACCTCCGCCACCACGCAGGCTGAAACATCGACGGGCGCCTGGGGCATCACCGGCGTGCTCGCGTTGATCGGCGCGCTCGGCGCGCTCGGGCTGGCGATCGGCTACATCGCCGACTACTCGCCGGGCACGAGCGGCCTGACGCACGTCACCGACGTGGTCTGGATCAGCGAACTGGGCATCCACTACAAGCTCGGGGTGAGCGGACTGAACGTGTTCCTGGTGGGCCTCGCGACGCTGCTGTTCGCGGCGGCGACGATCGCCGCGAACCTGCGCTCGTGGGAGCGCCCGCGGCTGTTCTGGTTGCACTTCATGCTCGCCGAGTCCGCCGTGCTGGGGGCGTTTCTCGCCCAGGACCTGGCGTTGTTCGTGGCGTTCTTCGATCTGATGCTGATCCCGTTCTACTTCCTGACGGGCATGTGGGGCCGGGGCACGCGCGAGGAGCGCGTGAAAGCCACGATCAAGCTCGTCATCTACACGCTCGTGGGCTCGCTGCTGATGCTCGCCGCGGCGATCGCCACCGGCGTGCTGGCGGCGCAGCAGGGCGGGGGGCACATCACGTTCGTGCTCTCGGCATTGCAAGGACTACCGCTGAGCACGGGATCGCAGGAGTGGATCTTCCTGTTCTTCGCCGCCGCGTTCCTGGTGAAGATGCCCGCTTTCCCGCTGCACGGCTGGATGCCCGACGGCTACCGGGCGATGCCGATCGAGGTGCTGATGGTGTTCAGCGGCGTGCTGTCGAAGGTGGGCGCGTACGGCTTTTTGGCGATCGTGCTGCCGCTGTTCCCGCAGGGCGCCGCGCACTTCCAGACGCTGATGCTGATCGTCGCGCTCGTCTCGATCCTGTACGGGTCGGCGGTCGCGTTCACGCAGACCGACGCGCGGCTGATCGCCGGGTACTCCTCGGTGGCGCAGCTCGGGTTCATCACCCTCGGGATCTTCGCCCTGAACCCCCAGGGCGCGCAGGGCGCGTTGCTGCAGATGATCAACCACGGGCTGGTGGTCGCGCCGCTGCTGTTTATCGTCGCGGTCCTCTCCCGCCGCGTTGGGGGCTCGGAGGACGTACGCGACATGGGCGGGATCGCGTTTCGCGCGCCCGTGCTGGCCTCGATCTTCCTGATCGTCTCGCTGGCGACGCTGGCGATGCCGGGCTCGGCGAACTTCGTGGGCGAGTTCATGATCCTGCTCGGCGTCTTCCAGACCAAGCTCGCGATCGCGATCGTCGCCTTCGCGGGTGTGGTGATGGCGAGCGTGTACGCGCTGCGGCTGTTCATCCGCGCGATGCACAACCGCGTCGGTCAGAAGGTGGATTCGCGCGAGATCTCGCTACGCGACGGGTTCGTACTGGTGCCGCTCGTGGCGGTGATCGTGTTCATGGCGGTCTACCCGCAGCTGGCGCTGCGCCGCAGCGAAGGCTCGACCAAGGCCGCCGTGGCGAGCGCGCAGGCGGCGGTTAATCCCGTCCCGCCAACCACGGCGAGTGTCGTTCCGGCGCAACCGAACGCATCGACTTCGCCACGGCGCTGCGGTCCCAACGGGACGTACACCGTCTGCTACGAAGGCGCTAAGACAGCGAGCCCCAGCCCATGAATACGCTCGCCACCACCACCCTCAGAGGCCCATACGTCGACTTCGCGGCCCTATCCCCCCTGATCGCGCTGCTGGGCGGCGCGGCGATCGTGCTGCTCGTCGGCCTGCTCGGCTCGCGCTTGGTACGAGCGCACGTGGTGCCCGCGCTCACGCTCGTCGCACTCGGCGCGGCCGCCGGACTCACGATCTGGCAGTGGAACGCGGAGAAGTCGATCGTCGCGGGCGCGCTGAAGATCGACAGCCTGTCGCTGACGCTGAACCTGATCCTGGTCGCGGGCGGCGCCTGCACCGTGCTGCTGGCCTGGCGCTCGCTCGCCGCGCGCGAAGCCGCGCACGGCGAGTGGCATGCGCTGCTGCTGACGTCGATCGGCGGGATGTCGCTGCTGGCAGCGGCGCAGAACACGGTCGCGCTGTTCCTCGGGCTGGAGCTGCTGTCGATCCCGCTGTACGTGCTGTGCGCAACCGAGCTGAAAAAGGAGCACTCGCTGGAGTCGGGGCTGAAGTACCTGATCGTCGGCTCGGTGGGCTCGGCCACGCTGCTGTATGGATTGGCGCTCATATACGGGGCGACGGGAGCCACGGACTTCACCGCGATCGACGGCGCGCTGTCCAGCGGCGACCTCGCGAGCGACCCGCTGACGCTCACCGGGATCGCTCTGTGCGTGGCGGGCCTGTGCTTCAAGGCATCCGTCGCCCCGTTTCACCAGTGGACACCCGACGTGTATGAGGGCGCGCCGACGCCGGTGACGGCGTTCATGGCTGTGGCCACGAAGGTCGCCGCGCTGGGCGTGTTCCTGCGCCTGTTCGACGTCGCGCTGATCGAAGCCCACGCGAGCTGGGGTCCGGCGGTCGCGGCGCTGGCGGCGATCACGATCGTCGTCGGCAACATCGGCGCGCTGGGGCAGTCCTCGCTGAAGCGGATGCTCGCCTACTCCTCCGTCGCCCAGGCCGGGTACATGCTCGCCGGCGTGGTCGTCGCTTCCCGGCTGGGCGCCCAGGCGACCGTGTTCTACCTGGCGGTGTATCTGTTCATGAACATGGCGGCGTTCGCCACGATCGTCGTGCGCGAGCGGGAAACCAGCCTCGGCGACTCTGTCGCGGCGATGCGCGGCCTCGGCCGTGAGCGCCCACACCTGGCCTGGCCGATGACGCTCGCGATGCTGGGGCTGGCGGGCATCCCCGCGACGGCGGGGTTCATGGGCAAGTTCTACCTCATCGACGCCTCCGTCTCGGGCGGCTACACGTGGTTGGGAGTGGTGATCGCGATCGGCTCGATGATCTCGCTCGGCTACTACCTGCCGGTGATCGCGGCGATGTGGATGGGCGACGCGCGGGCGGACGCCCCGGGACCCGTCGCCGAAGGGGCGTTGCCGACGCTGGCGGGCGGCTCACAGGAGCTGGACGAGCCCTCGCCCACGGCGTCCTGGCTCCAACCCGAGGTCGCTCTAGTCGCGATCGTGGCCGGCGCCGCGATCCTGTTCTTCGGCATCGTCCCCCAGCCACTGTTCAACCTCGTGCACGGGGTCGGCAGCGCGCTGGGGTTGCTCTGAAGCGGTCGCCCCCACGCTTGGGTCGGAGCTATAGTCACCGTATGCGCGCAGTGGTATTGGACCCACCCACGGCGGGGCTGGAAGAGGTGCTCGAGCGCCGGCGCCGCTCGGGTCTTGATCGCCTCGACGAGGTGTGGGAGGGTGTCCTGCACATGGTCCCCGCACCAACCGACGGGCACGGCGACATCGAAAGCCAGTTGCACGCGATTCTGAGACCGCTTGCCCATCAGGCTGGCCTGCGCATGATCGGCCAGTCCAACCTCGGCGAGTCAGAACGCGACTTCCGCGTCCCCGACGGCGCCCTGCACCGCCCTGGGGCCGCCGACACGTGGCACCCGACCGCCGCCCTGGTCATCGAGATCGTCTCGCCGGGCGACGAGAGCTGGGAGAAGCTCCCGTTCTACGCCGCCCACGACGTCGACGAGGTGCTGATCGTCGACCCCCAGGAGCGCACGGTCAACTGGCTGAGGCTGGACAGCGGCGAGTACCGCCCGATCGCGCGCAGCGAGCTGATCGAGCTGGGCGCGGACGAGCTCGCCGCGCGGATCGACTGGCCCGCCGCCCCGCCAGGCTGATCGGCTCCAGGACGCGCGACACCGGACGCAGTCGCACTGGCGGGCCGGCATGAGCAGGCGGTCCTGATCGGCGAGGCCAAGTGGTCTCGCCGCGCTGGTCCTGATCGACATGCTGCGGGGAAGGCCCGCTGGCGAGCGGGTGCGAGACCTGCACCGAACAGGCCAGGCGCCATGGTTTGGCGCGGAAGCGCTACTTCGCCGCCGCGCCCTGCCCCCCGCTTCTTCAGCGCGCCGCGCTCTGAGATGTCATTTCGCGGTCACGGCCCATGAGCCGGCGGCGACTGCTGGGCCGGCGGCGCCGGTTTCGAAGACGGCGAGGACGCCGAACTTGCCGGTTTCGGTTGCGGCCTTGCCGTTTTCGAGGTTCCCGAATGCGGCGAACGTGAGGTTGCTCGCGAAGCCGTAGACACAGAGGTTGCCGGGTTTGGCTTCGGGCGATTCAATTTTGCCTGGGCATTCGGTCGTGGGGCTCGAGACGAAGTGGGCGGCGACCGGTGCTGCGAGCGGGATCGGGAACGAGATCGAGGCATACACTGTTTCTGAGGCGGCGGCGGCGTTGTAGCTGGCGGCGAGGGTACCCTTCTCGGTCTTTTCGGAGGGGAGCGTTTCGGTGAAGCCGGTCGTGCCGGGTTTGCCTTCTTTACCGTTTTCGCCTTTCGGGCCGGCTTCGCCTTTGGGCCCCTGGGGCCCCGCGCCGCCGACGGGGCCCTGCGGACCCTGAGCGCCGCCCGCTCCCGTCGGTCCGGCGGGACCCGCTGCACCGGCGGGGCCTTGTGCGCCGCTTGCGCCGGCTTTGCCCTGCAGTTGCTTGAGCACGCTGGGCTTGATCTGCTTGGTCGAGGTGATGAGGTATTTGCCGGCGGCGTAGGCGCCGCCGCTCATAGCGAACACGAGCGCGAGTGTCACGGCAAGATTGGTATAGGTGAAGCGTCTGCGGATCATTGCGAGCATCTACGTCTCCTCCAATAAAAGGGGTGTGGGTTCTTGGTCCGGGCCAGCGGGACTGCGGGTCAGGTGCTATCTGCTTGTCCTGCGTGCCCCCTTCCCGTGGCGCTTGGCCTTGCGTCTGGGTTTGACGCATCTGCCGTGCTTGTCGCGCTTGTAGCCGCGCCTGCATTTCCCCGGCGGGTGACCGCCGGTCTGGGTGGGGAACGCGACGTTGGGGACGGCGAGCATCGCGAGCACCGACGGGATCGGGAGCACGGACGGGAGGCCCGGGGTGGTGAAGGTCACGGGCTGGCCGTAGGCGGTGCCGTAGCCGCTCGATACCCTGATCCTGAACGCGTAGGTCGTCCCGGGCTGCAGGCCAGTCAGTTCGAAGCTCTCCGGGACCGGTGTGCTGCCCGTCCCGGCGGAGCCGGTGAAGACGGTCGCGAACTGGGTGGCGGGGCCTTCTTGCACCCCGAACTCGAAGGCGTAGCTCGCGGGCTGCCCGTCGGGGTTCGCCAAGCCCGAGATGACGGCCGAGGTCGGGCCGGTGACGGTCGCGCCGGCGGTGAGCGCGGCGGGGACCGGCGCCGGGGCGGTCGTGAAGGTCCCTTCGGGGAGGGGGAGCGTCCCGGTTTCATTGAGCGCCTTTTCGCCGTGCTCATTGGTCGCGAAGAGCCGGTATCGATAGGTAGTCGCGGGCTGCAGCCCCGTCGCTTCGAGGGTCGCGAGGGTCGGCGCGTACGCCGCGGACTGCGCGCCGGCGCTCTGGCCGATCCCGGTGCACGTGGGTTCTTCGAGGCCCAGGCACGTCGCCGCCGGCGCGTACTGGAACTCGTAGGTCGTGGTCGTGTTCTCCGGGTTCAGACGGCCGGAGAAGACGGCGTTGGCGAAGCGCACGAAGCCGACGGACGGTTCGCCGACGTCCCTGGGGGGCACGCTGGGGGTCACGATCGAAGCGTGTTCCCCGGTCAGCGTTTCCGGGGTCTTGACGACCGCGTCGGAGCCCGTGAGCTTGTAGCCGAGCGCCTGGTTGGGGGCGAGCCCCTGCACCTGCGCGCTCACTTTGACCGGGGTCGTGCCGGTCGCGACCGGCTGCTTCGCGGTGTCGGACCCCGGCACGGCGCTCGTTTCCCAGTGAAACCAGGCCTGGGTTTCAGCGACGCCCTCCGGGTTCACTTCCCCTTCAAGACCACAATCCAGCGTCACGCTCGAGCCAAGGACCGCCCCCGGTCCGCATTTCGAGAGACCCGTTGAGAGTTCCCCCACGAGCACCGGCTTGTAAGCGACGACTTCCCGGGCGGCGCCGTTCGTTGCGAACATTTCGCCGTTGCTGTTGAACGCGAGATCGAGCTCGAAGTTGGTGACAAAGCGGGTGATCAGATGCAACCCCGCGCCCGTGATCGCATAGAGCGAGCCGCCGAATCCTTCGTTCACCGCAAGCCGGCCGGCCGGGTCCAGAGCGGTCGCCAGGATCTGGCCGATCGGGAAGCTCCTCGTTTCTTTGCCCGACGGGTCGAACTCGCGAACCGCCGAACCCGGGGAGCTCTGTCCGGCGACGTACACGGCATAAGTGTTCCCGGCCGGGTCGACCAAGAGTTCGCGCACCTGGCTTCCGGGTTCCGAAGAGAGTTCGGTCAAGCGTTTACTGATCGCTTCGCTTCGTTCAAGCGGCACACCGGCCCACGTGCCGGTCGCGGTGAACTCCTGGACGCCGTGTTCATCAGCGACGTACAGCAGGTCTTCGGGGCCGCCCGCGGCGAGCAGCTCGCTGTTTTCCCCGAACGCGAACTCGCCCGGGTGGCGCGCCCCCACCGGGACTGGGGCGGCAGCGGTGCATTTGACGGCGGCTTTTTCGACTTCTTCGGCCGTACAGAGGTTCGCTTTGGTCGTTTCGTTGACTTCCCTACCGAGCTCCCACACGAACTGGCCGGTGGGCGTGAGCTTCTGCACCCGCCGAGCTTCCGTCGAGTGCACGATTTCGGCTACATAGAGGTCGCCGCTTTTGGGGTCGACCGCGACGCTCAGCGGTGTCGAGAATTGCCCCGGCAGGTTCCCAGCGATCCCGGCGCCGCACGTGTCGCCCGATGCCTTGGTGCAGAGGTTGCGCTGCGCCCGCGGCGCGCCTTCTTTGACCTTCGTCTTGTTGACGTCCCAGCCGATCGTCGCGACGAATTCGCCACTCGCCGTCAGCTCCTGCACGCGATGATTGCCGCCCCCTCCGCCGTCCGCGACGTAGATGTCGCCGCCCAAGACCGCACCCGCGATGCTGGTCGGAAGTCCTTCTGCGCCGAAGCCTCCCGGTTCGGTGCTCGCGACACCGGGCTGGCATTCATCGCCCGAGGCGACCGAGCAGACCGGGCCTTTGGTGGTCGCGTCGACTTCCCAGCCGTAGTGGCCGGTGACGATCTGCTTGACCGGGGGTTCGCCGGCGGCCGCGAGCGACGGCGACACGACCGAGAGCGTCACGGCGAGGAGCAGCGGCAAGGGTAGGCGTTTGAGGGCCGCGGCGGTCATCGGTGCCTGCGCCTGTGGCGGCTCTGCCTGGCGCGCGCGGCGTGGGCGCCGCACCCGGTGACCTGGATCTGGGTGCTCTGCCTGAGGACCGCGCCGTTCTGGGCGATGAATTCGCTCGGCATCCGAAGCTTCCCGGCCGCCTTGCAGAGGTTGGTGTTCGCGGCGAGCGCCGAGTAGGGGCCCTGGGGGAGGTAGAGCTCGAACGTGGAGACGGGGACGTCGGGGACGGTCTTGAAGGTCGAGCTCGTGACACCCGATTTGCTGATGAACGTCGTGCCCGTCAGGTCGACGCGGACCCCGTCGCCCTGGAGGACGGCGACGAGGGAGGGGAACGCTTCGCCGCCGTGAGAGACGAAGTACACGGGGCCCGAGAGGGGCACCGGCAGCAGCGGGGTGGTGGTCCTGACGACCCCGATGACCGACGCGGCAGGGCACGAGGCGGGGTTGGCTTCGAACACGGCCGCGATGCAGGCCTTCTGAAGCGTCGTCAGCCGCGAGGGGATCTGCTTGGGGAGTTCGACTTTGACGTAGGCGATGTTCGCCTGGCTGCCGGCCTTGAACGGCGGGTAGGTCACCTTCGCGTCGAGGCTCGCACCGCCCCGTTTGCTCGTGCGACCGCTGGCCGAGACGGTGAAGTGGGGCTGGAAGGCGAGGCTGCGGCAGCCGGCCGCGGCGAACGGGCTCGCGACGTGAGCTGTCGCGTTCTGGTTGCCCGCGACGTTCGCCGTGACCTGCTGCGCGCTGCAGTTGGTCGGGTTGAACATGAACCCGGGACGGTCGATGTCGACCGTGATCCGTTTGAGGCGCAGCGGCACACCGAAGACGATCTGCGGCAGCGCGTACGGCCCGGTTTCGTCGGTCGTGATCGTCGCGGTCGAGTTGACCGGGTCGATGTCGATGCGGGCGCGCACGACGACCAGCCCCAGGTTGAACGGGCCCGCGACCGCATGCGTGACGATCGAGAGGCCGAACGGCGCCCCATTGTGAGGGCCCGTCAAGTAGACGTTGCCTTCGACTTCGAACGGGTGCGAGCCAGCACCGGAGGCGACCCTGGTGGTGCCGATCTTCGAGGCGGCGCACTCACCGTAGAGAGCCGGGTTGTTCGCCTGGGCCTCGGGACACAGCGGGACGCTCGAGAGCATCGCCAAAAGACCGGGGGGCGTGTGGACCTGCACGCCCTTGACGTACTGTTCGCGGTCTCGGCGCGTGAGGTTCATCGTGAACGCGCTGAAGGCCCCGGCCTGCGGCGAGACGGTCCCCGCCAGGAAGCCCGGGTTGAACGGGGTCGGGTTCGAGCAGCCGCTCACCGTGTAGAACGAGGACGGCGTCGCGTCAGGGGTGCCCGTGACCGTCAGATGCTGCGGGGTTTCGCCCGGTGCGCTCCACGGCGTGAAGTCGGCAGTCGTGACCGCCGGGCCGCATACGCTCGGGTTATCCAACGGCGCCCGCGGCCCACCGTTCAGATGCAGCCGCAGTTCGCTGAATGGCGCTTGCGGCGTGTCGAGGGCGATGCTCGTCAACTGGCCAGTCGCGGGGTTCGCATGCGTCTCGAGCGCGACCTTGAAATGGATCCCGGTCTTCGCGAGCGCGCCCGTCCCGCCGAGTTCGAGATAGAGCCGGTAGAGCCTTCCGCTCTGGGCGTCCTGCGCGGTACACGCCGCCTGGCCGGCGCCGCCACACGCGGGGCGCGCCAAGTACAGGTGACCCTTGATCGGTTCCGGGAGGAACGGCGTGATGGCTTCCGCCGTTCCGACGGTCGACCCGTCGGGGCAGTGACCCGAAGCGAGCTGAAGCTGACCGTTCAACCCTTCCTCTTCGGATTCGGGGCCGTTGATGTTGATCCCTTCGGGGCCAGTTTCGTTACAGGCCTGGATGCCATCCACCACCCCCGGAGAGACCGACAGACCCTCAGGAAGCGTCACGGCTGAGTTGCGGAGCTGGGGGGTGGCGTTCGATTCGACGGCTTCGTTCAACGGCACCTGCAGGTTCACACCCAACCCCACCGGTTCATCCGCCGCCAACGTGTCCGGTTCGACGCCGACCGTCGGGCCGAACTGCAACGCGCTGCAGCCCGTGACCGCCGGGATCGTGGCCGACGCCTGCACGTACCCTTCATATTTCTGACCCACGACACGCCCGGGTTCCTCCCACGAATCCGCGAGCACCCGCGCCGCCTCTGGGCCCGCCGCACAATCCGTCGGCCACGTCAAAAACGGGGCCGGCACCACACCACTACTATGACCGCCACCCGCACACGACAACGCTGGCGCGCCGTTGGCTCTTCCGCATTTCATGCCCCGCACCTGATCGTGACTCGGATCCGCCGGCACACCCCAAAACGTCGTTTCCACCCGCGACGGTTTTGCCATCGCGGGGATGCTCGTGCTCTGCACCGAAATCCCGTAGCCCTGGTCCGTTCGCACGAGATGACCGGTGATCACGGTCGGGACACTGAAAGTGTTCTCGAGCACGAACTCGGCCGACTGCCCCGGTTCCGGCGTCACATTCACAATCGGCGCCACCTCTTCCGAACCCGAGAACCACCGCAGATGCGCCACACCCACCTGCGTCGCGGCGGGGCAATCGACTTTGTTGATCGCCTGCGACAACGAGCACGACGGCAAAGCCAACGGGTCACCCAACAAACCCGGAGGCAAATCAACGACAATATCCTTCGGGTCACGCGTCGCCACGGTCACGTTTTTGTGAATCCGTTCGAAGAAATATTCTTCCGTGGTGAATTCGATCACCGAAGTCAAAGCCCACGGGTGACCACCCGCCTGCGTGAACGCCGGCGTGTACGGTTCGTTTACGATTTCGCTATCACCACTGGGCAGAGGGGTCACGCGTGTAGATCTCGTCGCTTCAAAAGCGAACTTCGTGATCCCAAGCGGCACGGGTTCACCAGCCCACGCAGCACCCGCGCCAATCAGGCACAGAGTCCACGCCAGCACCGCCGCCAGCGCCACGGGCCGGGCAAGCCGCCGTAAGCGCAGCAAGCGCCTTGAGATCATCGCTTTGTCCTTCGCCTCGCGGCACGTCTCGCGCATCGCGCTTTGCGCCCCCTGGCCTTGGCCTTCTTGCACCCCGGTCGTTTCTTGACGCTCTTCTTCGTCGCCGGGGCCGGCGGGCTCTGGCCTTGGAGATTGTCGCCCGCCCGCTGGACCGCGCTGCCCGGCATGAGCAAAGGCGCAGGGTTGCTCAACGGTCCCTGGCACGCATCGCTGGAGCACGACTGCCGCGCGGTTTCGGCCTGCGGGAAACCACCACCACCAAGCCGCGCATCGTAAACATCAACCAAACCATCCTGGTCCCCAGGAACCAAACCCTGAGCCGTCAAAAAGAAGATGTCACGACCCGACGGTGAGATCGTCGCCGCGAAATCGGGGGAGTCGGACGCGCCCCCAGAAACCATCGACACGACGCCCGGGCCGCCTTCTGGACTGGCGTGCCATTCATAGATGTCCGGGACGCGCTTCTGTGCGCGAGGCGACAACGGACCAGACGAGTAGAAGATGATCCGGCTGCCATCGTCGCTGATCGAACGGAACGACAATTCACGCTTGAGACGCACCGAATCCGACGGCTGGATCCCGGCCGGGCTGATGGTCGCATCGAACTCGTCGTTGCCATTCGCGTCATAGCCGTTTTCACCCGCGGAGACCCTCAGCAGCGAACCGGTCGTGCTATCGAAGCGATACACATCCTTTGCCGAATCCGCATCATCCGGGGTCAGGCGCCCGTAGCTCGAGAACACAAGCACACGACCGTCACGCGTCGAGCTGACTTCCTGTCCGTTGCTCCACAGCCCAGAATCGTTCCTGAACTTAAATCCTTCACCACCAGTCAGACCGGCGGGACACGCCGCATCCCGGGCAGCGCCCGACAGTTCAGGACCCGAACACAGGTCCGTGACAAACGTCGTCCTGCCCGTTTCCGCGTCGTAGAGATACAGGTTATCCCCGCCGCTCACAGGTTCGCGGCCTTCAGCGTTCGGGCCTTCGCTCAACACGCCATGCGCCACGAAATACACCCGCGAACCGTCCGGCGCGATCCGCAACACACCCTGCACATCCGCCGCCTGCCCCACAACGGGATCGTGCGAGACCTGCACAAGCGAGGTCACACGCCGTTCAGCAGCCGCACACCCGGCTTCGCCTTCGCCGCAACCGATGGTCGCCATATACAGATCGTTGCCGGTGTCCTTGTCGCCCGCCACGAGCGGAGCGGCGGTCGTGAAGAAGACTTTGGAACCGTCTTCAGAAGCACCCGTGAAATACGCAGCCGCCCTGCTCGATGCACCCGGACAAGGCACATCGGCGCACGCTTCTGCGAGCGGTTTCGACACTTCGAGAGTGCGTTCGCCGCCCAACCTTGCGAAGACCTGGTGCCCGGTGCAGTTCGGCTTCCCTTTCACGGCCGTCGTGACGAAGATGATGCTCCCGTCGACATTCACGGTGTTGAAGCTGCTTTCCTGCTTGCCCTGTCCTTCCGTGCTGAGGGCCCCATATTCCGTGCCGAGGTCGACCTTGCATTCCGGGTTTATCACCGGCCCCGCATTGGTCACAGCCAGCGCACGCACATAATGTTCACTACCACCGCAACCCCGCGAGTAGTCATACATCTGCCCCACCGTGTGTTCAGTCACCGGCAACAACGGGTCCGTCGCACCAAGGATCAGATGACACAGGTCATCGCTCCCGTCGAAAACCAAGCCATCGATGGGCTTCCCGTTCACCTGCACAAGCGGTTCACCGAACGGTTCCCAGCTCGCGGGCGTGTCAGGCACACCAACCCGATGCAGCACATATTCGGTTCCGGTGCTCTGATCGCTGAACTGTGACGCGCCGGCCGCTTGGTTACTAAACGCGTACTCCAACCCAGGGGAAAAGTCGAGGCTTGCTCCTGCACTCGGCGGAGGCGGCTGAAGCGACGAGGTCGCCCAACCAACACCATCCACACGTTGAGCCAGATAGTTGACATCCAGGACATCCCATTGCGCCCCGGCGAAACACGCCCAGCGAATTGAACGCGACCCTTTCCCCATCCGCCGACTCCATCGCCAGCGTCCCCACGCCATAACCACCCTTGTAGACCGGGCTGACCTGCTCGTAGACGCGGCCTTCGGGGATCGCGAGGGCGGGGCTGGCCGTGAGCGCCGTGGCGAATAGGAGGACGAGGAACACCAGTGCGCACACACGCGCTCCGGCATATGATCGCGCCGGCAAAGTCCCATCCCAAGCGCGGGGTAGCGTGCCCGGCATGACTTCGACCGGCCTGCACCGATGAGCTCCGAGACGCCCCCACCGCCCGCCGTGGGCGAGCCGCTTCCGCGTGCCGCGGAGGCGCTTGGCATACGCGACAAGCTCGAGACCTACTCTCTGGACGTCAATCACAAGAGCGGTGGCCCCAAGGCCCGTGGCTTCGAACGAATCCTCGGCATCACGATCATGCACATCGACTACCTCGAAGGCACGATCTTGACGGGCATCCTGACCGTGCCCGTCAGCTCCGTGCGAGACAAGCCGCCCTGGGGAGTAGAGTGCGTGGTCGTCGTACCGGTGCGTGGACGCGGCGAAAAGAGCGGGCGTGTCGTCGACGTGAGGACGGCCTGGCTGCTCCCCGACGCCGGCGGTCCACCGCAAATGACGACCGCCTTCCCAAGGCCCTAAACTGGAGGAGTCATGGCAACCGTCAAGCAGGCAATCGGAGAGATCGACGTCGTCGCCTTCACCGACCCAGTCGACAAGGACGAAGGGATCGGAACATGGCCCGCCGGCACCGAGGGCACCGTCGTCCACGACTTCGGCGACCACAAGATGATCGAGATCTCCGACGACCGCGGCGTCACCCTGGACCTCCCCGTCGTCCCCGTCGAGAAGCTCGAGCTCGTCGAGAAGCACAGCTGAGCGCGGCTGCGGGTCCCAGCTGTTCGGGTCGAAGCTCACGAGAGCCCGCCCCCGTCTGAGTTCACGCCTTTCGCGTGAACGCGGATCGTCTGCGTAACCTGCACGCCCCTGTCGGTCAGACACCATGCGTTGCGCTCACCGCGCGAGTGTCCGGCGCCCGTGTTCTGCAACAACCCCAACCGCCCCAACCGCGCCAGGAGCTTTGAGACCTGTCCCTGATCCACGATCCCTGCGAACTCCGCGACCATGCGATTGCTCGCACCCGGATGCGCGGCGACGTCTTCCAGCACCCGCGCCGTGCGATACGTCAAACGCATCGGGATGCCCTCCAGCGGATCGTGCTCGGCACGCACCGCCATGCCGGCCCGCGCGACCACGCCGCGCGTGGACGCCGGCACGGGCAGCGCCTGCTCACGACGGGCCGCGACCGGCCCCAGGTAGGGCAGCACGATCATGCCCATCAATTCCCCCAGCAGACCAGTGAGCGGCTCCCGCTCACCGCGCAGCAACCGCGCGTAGACGATCGCGAACGCAGCGCCGATGAGGCCCTCCGCGGTCAGGGGCGGACGGTCTGCTCCACGAGCGCCCTCCGCGCGTCCCTCGTCCACTACCCGTGCCAACCCCCGCAAAATTTCCTCACGACGCTCCAGCACGCCCTGCGAGCCGCGCAACGCCTGCACCACGCACACCCGCGCCAGCACGGGCTCGCGATCCAAGAACGACAGGATCGCCCACAAACCCCCGCGCACCCGCTCACGCCACGGCCGATCCTCGAGACCCGCCCGCTCGATCTCCGCGGCGATCCGCCGCGCCGCGTCCTCCAAGACCGCGACGACGCACTCCTCGCGATTTTCGAACAGCTCGTAGAACGTGCGCCGCGAGACACGCGCGCGCAACGTGATGTGCGCGACCGTCGCGCCCGCGTAACCGAGCTCGTCGACCGTCCGCACGGCTGCGGCCAGCAGGCGCGAGCGCTGCATCTCCGCCACCTGCGCGCGCGAGGCATCGCCACGACGCGGGGTGGGACGCGAGAGACGCGTGGGATTGGGGCGCTTGGTGATCAAGCTACGCCTCCAGGCGCACGGCAGATCTGCTCGCGGTGGGCTTGCCGGCCGATCGTGGACGTGTAAGCGAGGCTTCGGTCTCGCGTTACCTCGCGCGGGCGGCGAACGTCATTGCGCGCGTGGCATGGTAGCTTCGAACAGGGCTTGGGGCGCGGGGAGCCATACCTCGCGAGGAGGCTGAAGAACCACCGTGACGCCGCGGTTAGACGAGGGGCGCTAGCAGTACAAGAGAGAGAGAGAGAGAGAGAGAGATGAGTCAGCGCTGCTGACGCATCTACCTACGGCGCCATTGCGGCCCGCAGCAATCTCTGGCACGTATGTCCCCATTGAAACCACGCGAAAACAGCTCCCTCACCGAAGCGATCCAGGTCCCTCTCCGAAAGAAACCCTTATTAGCGCTGCAAGGTCGACCACAAAGGAAGACCCAAACCCGATCTATGTCTGCCCGGCCACCCCCTGTGGGTAGCCATGACATAGAAGAACATAGCGTCTACAACAGGGGTTGTCAAGTGCGAACTTCAAAGAGTGCCCAGACCATGCGTACGGACCCGCCGAGAAACCTCCACGCGGCCCCGGACCGCCGTCCAAAAGCGCTCCCTCAACGCCCGCCACTGCGGTGAGCGGCTTGGACCGCAAACGATGAAACAGCTGGCTGTGGCTCACCCACCCACAGCCCGCGCCCATACACGCCTCGCCCGTGCAAGCCGGACGCGTGGGCTGCCGTCCCAGCAGCTCCCTACGTCCCGAGGTGCACTGCCGGCTCTGGCGGAAGGCTCACAGGAGCTGGACGAGACCCCGGCGTACCCGGCACGCGCAGACGCCGCGGTGGGCACACAGCCCGAGGCCGAGGTGATGCTGGTCGCGGTCGTCGCGGGCGCCGCGACGCTGTTCTTCGGCATCGTCCCGCAGCCGCTGTTCGACCTCGTGCACGGGGTCGGCAGCTCGCTGGGGCTGCTGTGAGCCATCCCGGCGACGAGGCGGGTTTCGATCCCGCCTCGTCGTTTTCACGGTGGTGGTCGTGGTGGTACACTTCTTTTGTGTCCACCGTTCATCCCCGCGTCCAGCTGACGCTCGACCCCGAGCTTGCACGAGCCGTCGATCAAGCCGGCGCATACCTGGAGAGCCGGCGAGGAAGAGCCGGATTGATCCGCGCGCTGGCGCTGCGCGGCGCCGAGGTGGTCTCGCGAGAAGGCGAGCACGAGAGCCAGGCACGAGCGCAAGCGATCACACAGTTGCTCGATTGCGACTTCTCGCGGCTCAGCGACATCGTCGCGAAACGCGAGTCGGACCTTCAGCAGCGCACGGCATCGATGTCGCGGTCCTCGCAACCGAGGTGAGATACGGAACGGGCGTCGCCCTCGTCGTGGACTCTTCGGCCTGGGCGCGTCAACACCATCCAGAGGTAGTCGAGAGCTTCCGCGACACCGCCAAGGCCGGGCTGCTCACCGGCTGTCCCGTGGTCGCCCTCGAGCTGCTCTCGACCGCAAGGGACCCGAACGAGCATGCCGCGCTTGCGCAATGGCTGAGCGCGCTGCGCCAGGCTCCCGTGACTCGCAGTGTCTGCGCTTCGGCGGTCGCTGCCTCGGGCGAGCTGGCCACCGCCAATCACCCCCACGTGCCGGTCGCCGATTATCTCATCGCGGCAGCCGCCTCCGAGCGCGGATTCGGCGTCCTGCACTACGACCATCACTACGACACGCTGGCGGAGGTCCTCGAGTTCCAGAGCGTCTGGATCGCGCCTGCGGGCACACTCTGAAAGCGCTGACAAGCCGTGGGCGCAACGGCGGCGCGGTCTAACATCGCCATCATCGCCACCGCCCCACGTCAAGGACGCTGCGAAGCCGTCCGTGACTGGACTACACGCGAAAGCTCGCCCGCTACTCCCCGCCGAGCGCCACCTGCGCGGCCGCCTCGGCTTCATGCAGCTGGCGCTCCACCAGATCCAGGCCCGACTCCCAGAACCCGGGGTCGGCCAGATCGACGTCCACGATCGCGCCCAGCTCCTCGGGGCTTTTCGAGCCCCCGGCGGCGAGCAGCTCCAGGTACTGAGGCACGAACTCAGCCCCACGCTGCTCGTAGCGCTCGTACACCGACAGCGCCAGCAGCTGGCCGTAGGCGTACGCGTAGACGTAGCCGGGCGAGCCGATGAAGTGCGGGATGTAGGACCACCACGAGCGATAGCCGTCGGTGATCTCCACCGAATCGCCCAGCAGCTCCTCCTGGCTGTCGAACCACAGCTCGCCGAAGCGCGCCACCGACAGCTCGCCCTCGGAGCGACGGGCCGTGTGGACGAGCTCCTCGAAGCGGTTCATCGCGACCTGGCGGAACACGGTCGCGATCGTGTCCTGCAGGTTCTCCGCGAGCAGCGCCAGCCGCGAGGCGGGCGTTGCGTCCTCGGCGAGCAGCCGCCCGAACACGATCGTCTCCGCGAAGACGGACGCCGTCTCGGCCAGCGTCAGCGGCGTGCCCTGGTGGAAGATCCCCTGGCGCGCCGCCAGCGCGAAGTGCACGCCATGACCGAGCTCGTGCGCGAGCGTCAGCACGTCGCGCCGTCGCGAGGTGTAGTTCAGCAGCACATACGGGTGCACCGCGGGCACGGCCGACGCGCAGAACGCCCCGCCGCGCTTGCCCGAGCGCAGGGGGGCGTCGATATAGCGCTCGTCGAAGAACCGTCGCGCAAGCGCGCCGAGCTCGGGTGAGAACGAGGAGTAGCAGTCGAGCACAACCTCGCGCGCTTGGGCGAAGGTGTAGGTGACCTCGTCGTCGGTGACGGCGGCCATGCGGTCGTAGTCGGCGATCCGCTCCACGCCGAGCAGCCGCGCCTTCAGTCGGTACCAGCGGCGCGCGATCTCATAGCGTCCGCGCACGGCCTCGATCAGCGCCCGCACGGACTCGTCGCCCGCTTCGTTGGACAGGTTGCGCGCGGCCAGCCAGTGGGGGTAGCGGCGCAGGCGATCGTCGGTCGCCTTGTCGGCGAGCAGCGTGTTGAACAGGAACGCGCGCGTGCGCAGGCCGGGCTCGAGCGCCGCGGTGATCGCCTCGGCGGTCGTGCGCCGCAGCTCGCGGTCGGGCAGCACGAGGTTGCTGAGCGCGAGATCCAGCGGTATGCGCCGCGGGCCCTCCCGCCCATCGGCGCCCGCACCCTGCTTGCCGCCGTTGTCGCCCGAGGCTCCGCCGCCCGCTGTCCCGTCGCCCGCGGGGCCCTCGCCGGCGGCGGGCAGATCGACCTCGATCGCCGAGGTCAGCTCCTCGAACAGCCGCGACCAGGCCGAGGCGCCGGTGAGCGCCTTCTCGGCGAGGATCTTCTCCTCAGGCTCTGAGAGCAGGTGTTCGCGGTAGCGGCGAGCGCTCAGCAGATGATGGCGGCAGAACCCCAGATCGTCGTCCTCGCCGCCGCCGCCACCACCGCCGCCATCACGATCCAGCAGCTCATCCACGCGCTCATCCGGCAGCGCGGCCCACTCCAGCTCGAAGAACAGCAGCGTCGTCTCGATTGCTGTGCCCTGCTCCTGGGTGCGCTGCAGCAGCGCGCCGCGCGCGGGATCGGAGGTATCGGTGGAGAAGTCCAGGGCCGCATAGGCGCCTGCGCGGCCGACCAGGTCACCGATCGCGGCCAGCTCGCGCATCGCCTCGGCCAGGGCGGCGCTGTCGAGCTCGCCGAGCCTCCCCGCATGGCGCTCGGCGAACGCGCGCGAGCGCGTCAACGCCTCCTCGAGGCGGCGCCCTACGCCGTCGGGACCCTCGCCATCCACGAGCGCGCTCAGATCCCAGGCGGTCTGCTCGAGCTCGGGGTCGGTGGGAGTGGCGGGAGCGCTCGTGGACATGATCAGCGCAGCTTATCCACACGTCTTATCGGCTCGGCTGTTTCAGTCGGCGCATGCGCCGACTGGCGGAGCCTCGCATGCGAGGCTCCGGTAGAGACACCGCATGCGGTGTCTCTACGACCGGCGCATGCGCCGGTCGGCCAGGGCCGCATGCGGCCCTGGCGCCCTTGCCGCATGCGGCAAGGGCCTCCCTACTCTGACGCCAGCGACTCCAGCAGATCCAACCGCGCGGCCCGCCGTGCCGGGAGCTGCGCCGCGAGCAGGCCCGCGATCGCGGCGACCACGAGCAGTATCGCCAGCGTGCCGACGGGGATCGACTGCACGTAGCCCGAGCCGGACAGCGTCAGCGTCGTGACGAGGATCGCGCCCACCACGCCGATCACGAGCCCGAAGACGCCGCCGATCAGCGCGGTTATCACCGACTCGTAGCGGATCATCTGCCGGACCTGCCTGCGCGAGGTGCCGATCGCGCGCATCATCCCCAGCTCGCGCGTGCGCTCGTAGATCGAGAGGATCAGCGTGTTGACGATCCCGAACAGCGAGACGATCACCGACAGCGCGAGCAGCACGTAGATCAGCGCGAGCAGCGTGTTGATCTGGCTCGCCTGGTCCTGCTTGAACTGGGCCGCCGTCCGTGACCGCGCCTGCGGGAAGCCCGCGGCCAGGAGCCGGTTCACGGCCGGCTGGACCTGCGCGTTGCCAGCGTCCGGCGCGTAGGAGACGAAGTCCAGGGCGTCGTCGCGCTGGCCGAACGCCGCACGCGCCAGCGCGAGCGTGATCGTCAGGTTGCCCAGCAGCCGGGCGTTGTCCGAGGCGATCCCGCGGATCCTCAACGACACGTGCCTGTCGGTTGGCGTCAGCACGGAGATCGTCTGGCCCACCTTCAGGTGCTCGGATTCGGCGTAGCCCTTGGTGGCGATCGCGCCGTCGTTTCCGAGTGCGAGCAATGTGGCGGGCGAGCCGTGCTTCCATTCGACCCGGTAGACCCGCTGGAAGGTGGCCGGCTCGATCGCCGTGATCGTCGCATTGCTCGAGCTGCCGTGCAGCCGCCCGACCGTGAAGGCGATCGGCGTGACGCTCGCGACGCCGGGCACGCGGCGCACCGCCGCAGCCACCAGCGCCGGGATGCCCTGCTGGTTGTTTGCAGCCTGGGAGTTCTCGATGATCAGGTTGCCGGCGAACGAGCGGCTCACCGCCTGGTCGATCGTGGCCTTCGTCCCGTCGGCGAGCACCGCCACGAACGCGACGAGCGCCAGGCCCACGGTCAGCGCTGCGGCGGTGATCAGCGTGCGACCCGGCTGGCGCATCGAGTTCTCGCGCGCGAGCCGGCCCGTTATTCCCCTCCACATCACGAGCACGCCGATCGCCCGCGCGAGCGCCGGCACGACGCGGTAGCGCCGCGGGCGGTCGCCGCGCCTGAGCCGGCGGAGCACGAAGAGCACCCGAACGACCAGGATGATCGCCAGCCCGGTCAACGCCACTCCCCCGCCGAGCAGGAGCCGCAGCACGATCAACAGCGTGAGCCCGATCGCGGCGCGCGCGAGAATCGCCCGGCGGCTCAGCACGATACGCGGGATCTCCACCCCCTCGCGCATCGCCGCCAGCGGCGGTACGCGTGTGGCGCGTAGTGCCGGGGGCAGGCCGGCGAGCAGCGTCACGATCGTGCCCACGAGCAGCGAGACGACGATCGTACGCGTCTCCACGACCGTGCCGTTGTGCGGCAGTTCGGCGCCGAACGCCTTGAACAGCTCGTTCAGCGCAGGGGCCAGCACGAGGCCGCCGAGCAGCCCCAGGAGGGCGCCTGTCACCCCCAGCAGGAGGCCTTCGTAGACGACCAGCTGCAGGATCTGCCCGCGCGAGCCGCCGAGCGTGCGCAGCAGCCCGAACTCACGCGTGCGCTGCGCGACGGTGATCGAGAACGTGTTGAAGATGATGAACGCGCCGACCACGAGCGCGACGTAGGCGAACACGAGCAGGAAGGTGCGCAGGAAGCCCAGGTTGCTTTCCAGGTCGGAGGTGTCCTTGGCCGCCTGCTGTGCGCCCGTTCGCACCTCGACGGTGCCGGGCAGCGCGGCACGAATGCGGCTGCGCAGCTCGTTCGCGCTCACGGGGTGGGCGGGATTCGCTTCCGCGGCGACCTCGATCTGGTCGAAGTGGCCGGGCAGGCCCACGACCCTCTGAGCCTCCGTCGGCGTCAGGATCGCGGCGCCCGCGCCCCCGAAGGACTCGCCGCCGCCGAAGCGCGTGACGCCCACGATCGTGTAGCGCTTGGCCGGCGCGGATCCGGCGACGATCATCTGCTGGCCGAGCTTGAGGTTGTGCCGGTTGGCCGTCTGTTCGTCGATCGCCACCTCGTCGGCGTTGACGGGAAATCGGCCCTTAACTGCCTTGAAGGACTCGAAGCGCTTGGGCGACTCCGATGCGACGAACGCCGGCGCGCCACCGTTCGTCAGGCGTTTGCCGTGCACGTCCAGGAACGTTCCGGGCGTGAAGATCGTGCCGGCCGCTTCGGCCACGCCGGGTGTCGCGCGCACCTGCGCGAGCATCTGATCGGTGATCGGCGAGGTCTGCGAGCGGGTTTCGCGCCCGAGGTTCTGGGTCGGGCTGATCACGACGTCGTTGCCGCGGTTGGCGACGCTGAAGATGCTCGCGAAGGACTTGTTGATCGTGTCGGTCAGGATGTAGGTGCCGGCCATCAGCGCCACACCCAGGGCGATCGCGATCGCCGTCAGCAGCACCCGCACCTTGCGCTGCATGAATCCCCTCAGGACCAGCGAGAGCATCAGCCCACGGACTTCATGAGATCCAGCGCCTGCTCGGCGGTGACGGCGTCGCCGTCGTGCACGATCCGCCCGTCGGCGAGCACGAGCAGGCGGTCGGCGAACGACGCGGCATGGGCGTCGTGGGTGACCATCACGACCGTCTGGGAGAAGTCGTCGACGGCGTGGCGCAGCAGCTCGAGCACGTCGTTCGAGGCTTTCGAGTCGAGATTGCCAGAGGGCTCGTCGGCGAACACGACCGTCGGGCGGGAGATCAGCGCGCGAGCGACGGCCACGCGCTGCTGCTGGCCACCGGAGAGCTCAGCGGGGCGGTGGGTGAGCCGGTCGCGGATGCCGACGGTATCGATGAGCCGGTCGAACCATTCGCGGTCGGGCTTGCGTCCCGCGATCGACAGGGGAAGCAGGATGTTCTCTTCGCCGTTGAGCACCGGCAGCAGGTTGAAGGTCTGAAAGATGAAGCCGACGCGGTCGCGACGCAGCTGCGTCAGCTCGCGGTCACCCAGCTCCGTGAGGTCGACGCCGCCGATGCTGACGGTGCCGGCTGTCGGTCGATCGAGACCGGCGAGGATGTGCATGAGCGTAGACTTGCCCGACCCCGACGGGCCCATGATCGCGGCGAAGCGTCCGCTGGGAAAATCCACGCTCACACCGGCAAGGGCGTCCACGGCCGCTTCACCCTCGCCATAGCGACGGGTGAGATCGCGTGCCTGCACGATCGTCGCCGGACGGTAGCCGTCGCTGCTCGCTACTACGTCCATCCCCACATCTATACCCGGATTCATCTGGGCAAGTCTACGCCCACCCCCGGGGTGCCAAAGGATGCCCGAGGCGACGCCCGGCCGGGTATGTAGCATCGTCGGCCCGATGCACGAGACCGTCCCGCAAGTCTTCCTGATCGCCCGTCCGTCGATCGACGTCGAGGGCATGCGCGGATACCTGGCCGACGTCGGCGGAGAGTCCTGGCTGGCGCGCCGTCTGGAGGAGTGCGGCGGCAGCCCCAACGGCGGCGAGCTGATCGTCGAGTTCGGCGGCCGGGCGTGCTACCGCAGCTGGGAGCCGGGATTGAACCTGAACGTCACCAAGATCCGCACCGATCAGCGCGAGTACTTCGCCAACATCCTGCGCTCAGCCCACGGCAGCGTGCTGGAGCACGCCAACTGGTCGTTCGCGCTGCGCGACGTGAGCAGGGTGTTCACGCACGAGCTCGTGCGCCATCGCGCCGGCTCGGCGTTCAGCCAGGAGAGCCTGCGCTATGTGCGCCTCGCCGACATCGGCTTTCGCGTGCCGCCGGCGCTGGAGCCGGTGCGCGAGCGGGTGCTCGCGATCGTCGAGCAGCTGGAGGAGTTTCAACTCAGCGCGGCCTCGGAGCTTCAGATCGACGCGGAGGGCGTGCCGTTTCACGTCAAGAAGGAGATCACCTCCGCCCTGCGCCGCCTCGCGCCGATCGGGCTGAGCACGGACATCGTGTGGACGGCCAACGCGCGCACGCTGCGCCACGTGATCGAGATGCGCACCGCCGAGGGCGCCGAGGAGGAGTTGCGGCTGGTATTCGATCGCATCGCCCACATAATGCAATCCGAGGCGCCCGGGCTGTTCCAGGACTTTGTCCGCCAGGACGACGGGTCGTGGGTGCCCGAGCACCGCAAGGTCTGAGTTCAATCCTCCTGCGCCTGCAGCTCTGAGATGCGCTCCTCCAGCTGAGCCATCACCGCCGGATCGCGCAGCGTCGTGACGTCGCCCAGGGCGCGGCCCTCGGCGATGTCGCGCAGCAGGCGGCGCATGATCTTGCCCGAGCGCGTCTTGGGGAGATCGTCGGCCCAGATGATGCGCTTGGGGCGGGCGAACTTGCCGATGCGTGCGGCGACCGTCTCGCGAATGCTCTCAACCGTCTGCTCGTCGCCGGCGAGATCGCCCTGCAGCGTGACGAACGCGACGATCGCCTGACCGGTGTCCTCGTCGTGCTGGCCGATCACCGCCGCCTCGGCGACGTCGGGGTGGGCGACGATCGCGGACTCCACCTCGGCGGTGGAGAGCCTGTGTCCGGAGACGTTGACGACGTCGTCGATGCGCCCGATCACCCACAGGTAGCCGTCGGAGTCGCGCCGAGCGGCGTCACCCACAAGATAGGTCTCCCGGCCGAAGCGGCTGAAGTAGGTCTCGACGAAGCGCTCGTCCTCGCGGTAGAGCGTGCGCAGCATCGACGGCCACGGGCGCGTGAGCACGAGCAGGCCCTGACCTTCCTCGATCGGCTCGCCGGTGGACTCGTCGCGCACCTCGGCGGCGACGCCCGGGAAGGGCTGGGTCGCCGAGCCGGGCTTGGTCTGAGTGATGCCCGGCAGCGGCGTGATCATGATCGCGCCCGTCTCGGTCTGCCACCAGGTGTCCACGATCGGGCAGCGTTCGTGCCCGATCACCTTGTGGTACCACAGCCACGCCTTGGGGTTGATCGGCTCGCCGACCGAGCCGAGCAGCCGCAGCGATGAGAGGTCGTGCTTGTTCGGCCACTGCGCCCCCCACTTGATGCAGGCGCGAATCGCCGTCGGCGCGCAGTAGAGGATCGTGACGCCGTAGCGCTCGACGAGCTCCCACCAGATCCCCTTGTGGGGGTAGTCGGGCGCCCCCTCCCACATCACCGAGGTGGCGCCGTTGGCCAGCGGGCCGTAGACGATGTAGGAGTGTCCGGTCACCCAGCCGACGTCGGCGGCGCACCAGTAGACGTCGGACTCGGGCTCGAGATCGAACACGTAGCGGTGCGTGGACGACACGCCCGTCAGATAGCCGCCGGTGGTGTGCAGGATGCCCTTCGGCTTGGCCGTCGAGCCGGAGGTGTAGAGGATGTACAGCGGGTGCTCGGCGTCCAGCGGCTCGGCCGGGCAGTCGGGGTCGGCGGCCGCGAGGATCTCGTCGTAGTAGACGTCGCGGCCCTCCCGCATCGCGCAAGGCGTTCCCTTGCTGCGCACGACGACGATCTTCTCCAGCGTCTCCAGATCGCCCATCGCCTCGTCGACGCGCTCCTTCACCGGCGCGATCCTGCCCTTGCGCGCGGCGCCGTCGACCGTGATCAGCACGCGCGCCCGCGAAAACTCCATGCGCTCGCGCACGGCCTCGGCGGAGAAGCCCCCGAACACGACATTGTGCGGCGCGCCGATGCGCGCGCAGGCGAGCATCGCGACGACCACCTCCGGGATCATCGGCAGATAGATCCCGACCACGTCGCCCCTGCGCACGCCCAGGTCCTTCAGCGCGTTGGCCGCACGCTGCACCTCGGCGAGCAGCCCGGCGTAGGCGATCTCGCGCTCTGAGCCGTCCTCGCCGCGCCAGTGAAACGCGACGCGCTCGCCGCGCCCCGCCCGCACGTGACGGTCGAGGCAGTTGTAGGAGACGTTGAGCTCGCCTCCGACGAACCACTCATAGAACGGCGGGTTGGAGTCGTCGAGCACCGTCTCCCACGGCTTGAACCAGTGCAGCTGCCTAGCCTGCTCGACCCACCACGCCTGCGGGTCGCGCGCCGCGCGCGCATACACCGCCGGATCGCTCAGCAGCGCCTGCGCGCGAAACTCAGCCGGGGGCTCGAAGCGCTCGACTGCAAGCAGCGCCGCGAGCTCGTCGTCGAGCCGCTCTCCCGTGATCGCGTCGTGCTCGCCCGCCATAATGCGAGGACTCTAGCGCCGGACGGGGAGTCGGTTGCCCTGCGCGCTCAGCGCTTACGCCGGCGCTTGCGCGAGGAGCCGCTCGTCGACGCAGGTTGCGCCGGAGCGGGCGCGACGTCGGACCCGGACGCGAGCGCCGGCTTGCCCTTCCGCGTCCCGTTCGCGGACTCTCCTTCGCGTTCGGCGCGGCGCTCGGCCTGGGTGGGCCACGGACGCGCCTCCCCCGCCGTCCACGCGGGCGGATCCCCGTTCGGCCAGCGCCCGAGATAGAGCATGCCCATCCCCAGCAGCCAGAACGCGGGCACGATTTCCAGGGTCGCACCCCCGAGCGGCAGGAATATGAGGATGCCCGAGAAGATCCCGATCACGCCCATCCAGCGGGTGAGCAGGCCGACGCGAATAGCGTTGACCTGAACCACGATCATGCCCGCGGTCAGGGCCAGCGCCGCGAGCAGGTCGAGGTACCTGGTGATTACGCCCACGGTGCTCTCCGGGCCGGGAGTGCGAACTGGGCCGAGTATGTGGTCGACGGCGCGGTTGGAGAAGTCGTGGCCCACCGCGAAGTTGTGTACTTCAATCGCACCGAGTACTTGGTGGCCGACGTTGACCACCGCCAGCCCGATCCCGCCGACGAGCACGAGCGGGCGGGCATACGCCCACGTCTCCGGCCGGCGAAAGCGGGCGGCGTCGCACAACAGCAGCAGCACGAGCGTGAGCGCGACGAGCGAGATCGACTTGATCGTGCTGCCGGCGATCAGCGCGAACGCGTGATGGCTGATGTATTTGACCTCGACGGCACGCGGGCTGACAGCCGGGTTGGCTTCACCTCTGAGCGCCGGCGCAAGACCCTGCAACAGGCCGACCGTCGGCGCGGAGCTGAGCGTCGAGGTGACGATGATCGCGCTCAGAAAGTAGAGGAAGCCGCCGGCGAACGCGGGCACGCCCAGACGGGCGCGTCGCTGCGACTCGCGGGCGATCTGCTCTGCGATCTCGGTCGGGCTCGGCATCGGCTCCGGGCACAATATCTGGCGCCTCGTGATGGGCACCCCTCGGCCGGGCGCTGGGGGGGCGAAGCCGGTCTATGATGAGCGCATGGAGAGTGGCGGTCTCGGCGACCTGTTCGGAGATCCAGAGGAGCTGCAGCGCAGGCTTGCGGCGTTCGCCGAGCAGATGCAGGGCCAGCAACGGTTGGCGTGGGCCGACAACGCGATCAAGCTCGCCGTCGACATGACCGTCGCCGCGGTGGAACGCGTCAACCTGCAGGGCAACGCCGAGGCGCAGGCCGAGCAGATCAGGACCGTGATGGCCCGGGTATTTCCCGAAGCCGTCACGCTTGTGCGCGAGGCGCGCGAGGGCCTGCAGTAGCGCGTTCGTCCTGGAGCTCTGACTCGCGTGAGGCGCGGCCGGCGTGGAGCACTTCCCCGAAGGAACGGAACCGGAAGATGAACACCACGGCGCCGAGCCCGACGACCGCCGTGAACACGGCGATCGCTATCTGCTGGCCGACGGAGTAGGCCGCGACGACCGCTGTCGGCGCCGTGCCGGCGAAGACGGTCACGAGCAGCGCCTGCTGCACGCCCGCGCCTCCGGGAGTGAACGGGACCGCGCCCGCGACCTGGTTGATCGCGAACACGAGCAGCACGTTCTGCACCGAGCCGCCAACCCTGAAAGCTTCCAGCAAAAACCAGAATGCCGCGAAGCGGCACATCCAGGCGGCGGCCTGCCACGCCGCGACTTCGCGCAGGTAGCGAGGACGGTCGGAGAGGATCGTCACGCCCTGACGCACCCGTGCCCAGAACGCGCGCACGCGCACGGACAGCAGCGCGAACGCGAACAGCCCGACCACCACCAGCGCTGTGATCAGGAACAGCGTGAACCGGAAGTGCTCGGCCAGGTAGGAGATGTCGAACGAGCTGAGTTTCGAGAAATCCGGAGGCTTGGGGAACACGCCCTGGGTGAACGCGAAGATCAGCACCAGCACGCCCGCGCAGGCGTCGAATATCGACTCCACGAAGAACGCCGCCGCCACCGTCGGATAGCTGGACCCGGCGATCGAGGAGCGCGCGAGGAACAGCTTGATGAGATCCCCCCCGCGCGCGGGCACGACATTGTTGAAGCCCACGGCGGCGAAGTAGGCGCCCCAGATTCGTCGCCATTTGATCGGGGACGCCGGGTAGGCGGCGCGCAGGCTGTGGAAGAACGCGCGCGAGCGCAGCGTCAGGTTGAGTCCGAAAAAGGCCAGCCCCAGCACGAGCGCGCCCCAGTGGATGGCCGCCAAGTCCGCAAAGAACTGCCCGACGGCGTCTACGAACGAGGTGAGGTTGTCGCCGATCGAGGTCGATGCGATGGCTCCCAGCACACCTCAAGCCTACGGGGAGTCCGGGCGGGCGCGGCGCCAACGCCAAGACCCGATCGGCGGTGACCGGCGTACGCCTCAACCGACCGCGCGCTCAGATCTCTTCCTCGTCCTCGTCCTCGTCCTCGTCGATGTCGTCGAACTCGTCCAGCTCGAGCTCTTCGTCATCGGTTCCGAACTCCTCGTCGTCATCCCAGTCGTCGTCTTCGAATTCGCGCTCGGGAGTCCCAAGGATGGTGCTCAGCGGCATTCGACCCTCCTTTCTCGCTGCCGAGGAGTGAGCGCGGCCGATGATAGAGGCTGCCGCGGGGCGCCCGGTGGGTGCAGGCCGATCCAGGCGCAGCCGGCGAGCCCACAGCTGGTCGGGAGCTGCGGTCGGGAGCTCCCGACCGCAGGCGCCTATGTCACCGGCGAGCTTGGACTCGGTCTGGCGTAGAGACGCCGTAGCCCGCCTGACTTACAGGGCCAGGTGCAGGCGCAGCGCGTCATCGAGCGAGCCCATCAGTCGATCGGGCAGCCGACCGAGCTGCTCGCCAATGCGCTTGGCATCGAGCGAGCGGACCTGCTCCGCCTGCGCCTTGGAGTCCTGGGGCAGGCCGCCGGCGCCTGCCGGTAGAAGCACCTGGAACGGGTAGATGCGGTCAACGTTCGAAGTGACTGGCACGACCGTAAGCACTCCCCGACCCAGCCTTGCCGCGGCGGTATTCGCAGCGTCGTTGCTGACGATGACCGCCGGCCGGCGCTTATCGGCCTCCGCCCCGCGGACGGGCTCGAGATCCACGAGGCGCACCTCTCCGCGCCGCATCACAAACCATCGCCTACGACCGTATCCCAATTGGCGCCTTCACCGCTCGCATCCCACTCCGCCCAAGAGTCGCCGTACGCCTCGCCAAGGCCGCCGAGACGAAGTGCCTGGATGGCCTGATGCACGACGGCGGAGCGCGACGGATACTCATGCGTGCTGGCGTACTCATCCAGGAACGCCACATCCTCGCCCGGCAGGCTCACACTTACCTTCATACCCTGATCCTACCAGCCTTCCGACCCCATCGGCCTGCGGACCGCCCTACTTCAACAGCCGCGACAGCCGTCGGTCCTTCAGCACGCGGCCGTCGGTCTGGCAGGTCGGGCAGTAGGCGATCACGTAGTCCTCGAAGTGCACCGCCTCGAGCGTCGTGGCGCAACGCGGACAAGGCTCGCCCTCGTGGCGGTGGACCTGCAGGGGCATCGGCAGCCTGTCGGGAATCGGCAGCCGGATCGCCTGCTCGTAGTGGGCGATCGCGCCGCCGAGGGTCTCGATCATGGCCTTGCGCAGGCGCTCGCACTCTGCTGCGTCGAGGTCCGCGCCGCGCTTGTATGGGGAAAGCTCGGCCTGCCACAGGATCTCATCGACCCACGAGCGCCCGATGCCGGCGATCGTGCGCTGGTCGCGCAGCAGCGCGTGCAGCGGGCGGGGCGCGTCGAGCAAGCCGGCCAGCGGCGGCGGGTCCGGCCACGCCTCGGGGCCGAGCTTGGCGAGCGCCTCGTCGCCGTCGAGCTCGCCGGCGCGCAGGAGCTTGACCCAGGCGGCCTGCTTTGAGCCGAACTCGCGCAGCCGCAGCTCGCGCGACTCCTCGCCCTCCCGCGGGCGTACCCGCACGAGCAGCCTGGAGGTGCGATCGCGCGGTCCGGCGCGCTTGTCATACAGCTGCAGCCGCCCGGCGGACATCAGGTGGGTCAGCAGCGCCAGCTCGCCGGAGGTTTCGACGATCAGGTTCTTGCCCCGCCGGCGCACGCGCGCGATCGTCTCGCCCGCAAGCGCCGACAGCGGCGGGTCGAACGTCTTCAGCGCATTGATGCCGGGAGCCAGCGCCGATTCGATCCGCGCGCCGCGCAGCGCCTGGTCGAGCAGGCGCGCGGTGATCTCGACCTCGGGCAACTCCGGCACCCTCCCATCGTAGGAGGCTGCCGAAGCGCCGATTCATCCATTTCGGCCGAGTCCAATACTCACGGGCGCCGCGCCATCCGAGCCTGCCTCAGTACGCCGCGATCGGGGAGCCTTCGTACTGCACGCCTGTGGGGCTGACCCAGCGCACCCGCCAGGCCACGCCCTGGGTGGAGGAGCTGAAGCTCCAGTAGCCCAGCGAGTTGGTCGTGACGGTCTTGAGCGTCGTGTACCTGCGGGCGCCGCGGCGCTTGACGAGGATCGTCGCCTTGGTCGAGCCGAGCGTCGGGCGCACGAGCCCCCACAGCGAGAAGCCGTGTCCGTGCTTGGTCACGGTCAGCGGCAGCGGCCAGCTGGAGTACAGCGGCTTGGGCCTGCCGGATACGGTTAGAAGGCCCGTCTGGAAGCCAATCGTGCCGCCGTGGACGCTCGACCCGGCGCGCCCGCCGAGCGGGTCGTCCTTGAGCAGGTACTGCGAGAACGCCGCCACGCGCGGGTTGCTCCAGGCGATGCGCTCGTCGATCGCGTCGAACTGCGCCTGCTTTGAGAGCGAGACGCCGAGTTCGCGGTTGGGCACGCTCTGCACGCCGAACTCCGTCAGGTAGATCGGCACGCCGCCGGGGATCGCGTGCGCGCGGGCGGCGGCGTTCAGCGCGTTCGACAGGCGCGAGAGCACGCCGATTGTGACGTCGTCGGCGCCGGGTGGGCGGTAGTAGGGGCCCGCGGGCAGCGTGTAGGCGTGGTGGGCATAACCGGCCGTCTGCAGTTGCCCGCACGAGCCCGACTTGCGGTAGTGCGCGTTCAGGCACAGCGTCCCGCGCAGGAACGCGAGCGGGGCGACGTCGTGCAGCAGCGCCCGCGCGCCTTCCCTGTGCACGTTGACGGTGTCATAGCCGAACGGGGCGGTCTCCCCCATCAGCACCTGCGGGTGCGCGATCCCGGCGGCCTGCAGGCCCGCGTAGCCGGCCTGGTACAGCCCGCGGTAGATGCGCGGCGACGTCGGCTGGCCGTGGGAGTTGAACTGCGGGCGCAGGAACGCGGGATGGTTGGCCTCGTTCCAGATCGAGTACAGCACGCTCGACCCGTAGTGGCGGCCGACGGCGGTCATGAACTGCTGGAAGTCGAGGTCGTCGGGGCTCGTGACGTAGGGCGCGGCCTTGTTGGACGTCGCCCAGCGCGGCACGGGCGAGGTGACGGTCAGCAGCACCTTCCAGTGCAGACGCTCCGCTTCGCCTATCAGCGCGTCGTATTCGCCCCAGCTGTAGCCGGCGGGGTTGGTGGGGTCGAAGGCCGGTTTGGTCGCGGACTTCTGGCCGGGCGCGACGTCATACCAGGAGAGCTCGACGCGCAGCGCCGTGACGCCGAGCGATTGCAGCTGCGCGATCGCGTGCGGGCGTTTGAGCGGGTTGAGCAGGTCGGTGGAGCCCTCGAAGTACACGGCCTCCCCATGGGATGCGAGGGCGGTCGTGGGGGCGGTGACGCCGGTCAGGGCGACGAGCAAAGCGCCGCAGAGCAGAACTGAGAGGAGGGGGAGTCTGTTTCTGAGCATGGTGGCTTAAGACACCTTCGGGGTAGGGAGGTTGCGGTCGCGCTGAGATTTTCGAGGGCGACTTCGGGGCTCCTGCCCGCGGGGAGCCGATCGGATCGACGCAGGGGTCCGGACAATACGGCGTGCGGCGGCAGCCCGGCCCCGAAGCGTCGGGTAGCGTTTCGCGGATGCCCATCGCAACGGCCCCCGACGACATCGTCGCAACGCACGCGCAGGCGTCGGCTAACGCACGCCCGCCGCTGCTCGTGATCGAGCCGTTGCGGGAGTTCCTGGACGAGCATGGCATCGGCGAGGGCGCGATCGAGGCTCAGCCAATCGGTGAGGGGCACTCGAACGTGACCTACCTGATCGAGCGTCAGGGCGCCGAGGTCGTGCTGCGCCGCCCACCGCGCCCGCCGCTGCCGCCGAGCGCGCACGACGTGCTGCGCGAGGCGCGCCTCTTGCGTGCGCTCGCGGACACGCACGCGCGGGTGCCGCGCGTGCTGGCGGTGTGCGCGGACGAGCGGACGATCGGGTGCCCGTTCTACGTGATGGAGCGAATCGCGGGCGAGGTGATCGTCGCGAGCGTGCCCGCAGCGCTGGATGACCCCGCGCAGCGGCGTCAGATCGGCGAGCAGCTGATCGAGGCGCTCGCGGAGATCCACGCCGTGGACTGGCGCGCCGTGGGGTTGGAGGGGTTCGGCAAGCCCACCGGCTACCTGGAGCGCCAGGTGCGCCGGTTCGGGGGGCTGTGGGAGGTCAACAGGACGCGCGAGATCCCCGCCGTCGAGCGCGTGGGAGAGTGGCTGGCGCAGAACATGCCCGAGTCGGGCCCGGCGACGATCGTGCACGGCGACTATCGCCTGGGCAACACGATCTTCGCGGCGCAGCCCCCGGCCCACCTGCAGGCGGTGCTCGACTGGGAGATGGCGACAATCGGCGACCCGCTGGCGGACCTCGGCTACCTGTGCATGATGTGGACCGAGGGCGGCGACCCCAAGGGCGGCATGCGCGAGTACCTCGGCGGGGTCACGCGCCGCGCGGGGTTTCCCACGCGTGGGGAGCTGATCGAGCTGTATGAGCGGCGCACGGGCCGCTCGATGGAGGCGCTGCGCTGGTATACGACGCTCGCGCTGTGGAAGTCGGTGGTGTTCATGGAGGGCAACTACAAGCGCGCCCTCGCGGGCGCGACGGACGATCCGTACCTGAAGCAGTTCGGCGACGGCGTCGTGGAGCTGGCGACGCAGGCCGAGGGGGTGGCGTTCGGCGATGACTGAGAAGACCCTGACGAGCGACGACGCAGGCGAGTTGGCGAAACAGGCCGAGGAGGTAGTCATCAGCGATGCTGAGCCGGCCGTAGACCAAGCTGGCCGATCGGAGATTCCGTCGATCTCCGATCGGTACGGACGCAGGGAGCGTGGCGTGCTCGGCACGCGTGCTGGCCGATCGGAGATACCTCGATCTCCGATCGGTAAGGACAAAGCGTCGCGTAGATATACGTCCGGCTCAGCGCGTACGGGTCTGCTGATCGACTGGGGCGGGGTGCTGACGAGCAACCTGTTTGCCTCCTTTCACGCCTACTGCCTGCAGGCCGAGATCGACCCGCAGGCGCTGGCCGGGCGGTTCAAAGCCGATCCGCAGTTCCGCGAGCTGCTGATCGCGCTGGAGAAGGGCGACCTGGAGGAGACCGCGTTCGAGTCGCGGTTCGCCGCGCTGCTGGAGGTCGAGCCGGACGGGTTGATCGACGGGCTGTTCGCGGGCGTTGGGCCGGACGTGGAGATGATCGAGGCGGTCCGGCGGGCGCACAAAGCGGGGATCAGAACGGCGCTCGTGTCGAACTCGTGGGGTGTGCACCGCTACCCGCACGACCTCTTCTCAGAGCTGTTCGACGGTGTCGTGATCTCCGGCGAGGAGGGCATGCGCAAGCCCTCGCGGCGGATGTACGAGCTGGGCGCCGAGCGCGCGGGCGTCCCGGCAGGCGCGTGCGTATACGTGGACGACCTCCCATTCAACCTCACGCCGGCCGAGGAACTCGGCATGGCAACGATCCATCACACCAGCGCGGAGACGACGATCCCCGAACTCGAAAGGCTCCTTGGAATCGCGCTGCGCTCAACAGCCGCCTCGAACAACGACGGTTCCTAACCGAGCCCAGCCCCCGGATGCCTGCGATCAATCGCCGCTTACATGTATAGCCGGTCGCAGACCGGCAAAGCACTCATTTAAAGATCAATTCCCACACTGACTCATCTCCGGCAAGCCCACCAACAGCGTAACGCCGCCCGAGGCAGCGGCGTAGCTGGACACCCCATCGCCGCGTAATGCAGACTTATTACCCGCGCGCGTGGCTATGCAGCTACGCCTGGCTATACAGCTACGCCTGGTTATACAGCTACGCCGCTACCTCGCAAGGCAACACACGCACAGTGGGCTTGCCGGATAGATGCCAGTGACAGAACATATCTTTACGGAGTCGCGGGCCGGCCGTACCGGCCGGCAAGATATGTAAGCGGCGATTTGACGCACCAGTCCCCGTCCTACGCGACCCAAGCGCAGTGAACATCGCGGCGCGTGGTAAGTACAGCTACGCCGCTACCTCGCAAGGCAACACACGCACAGTGGGCTTGCCGGATAGATGCCAGTTACGGAACATATCTTTACGGAGTCGCAGGCCGGCCGTACCGGCCGGCAAGACATGTAAGCGGCGATTTGACGCACCAGTCCCCGTCCTACGCGACCCAAGCGCGGTGAACATCGCGGCGCGTGGTAATCCAGCTACGCCTGGCTATACAGCTACGCCGCTACCTCGCAAGGCAACACACGCACAGTGGGCTTGCCGGATGAATGCCAGTTACGGAACATATCTTTACGGAGTCGCAGGCCGGCCGTACCGGCCGGCAAGACATGTAAGCGGCGATTTGACGCACCAGTCCCCGCTCCGCGCGCGTGATTACATGGATTAACCAACCCAGCCCGCCCAGATACTTGGCGATCAATCGCCGCTTACATCTATCGCCGGTCGCAGACCGGCAAACACTCATTTAAAGATCAATCTCACACTGACTCATCTCCGGCAAGCCCACCAACAGCGTAACACCGCCCGAGGCAGCGGCGTAGCTATACCCCCCCACCGCCGCATAACACAAACTTATTACCCGCGCGCGTGGTTATATAGCTACGCCTGGCTATACAGCTACGCCTGGTTATACAGCTACGCCGCTACCTCGCAAGGCAACACACGCGTAGTGAACATCGCGGCGCGTGGTAAGTACAGCTACGCCGCTACCTCGTATTGCAACACACGCACAGTGGGCTTGCCGGATGAATGCCAGTTACGGAACATATCTTTACGGAGTCGCAGGCCGGCCGTACCGGCCGGCAAGACATGTAAGCGGCGATTTGACGCACCAGTCCCTGCTCCGCGCGCGTGATTACATGGATTAACCAACCCAGCCCGCCCAGATACTTGGCGATCAATCGCCGCTTACATATATAGCCGGTCGCAGACCGGCAAAGCACTCATTTAAAGATCAATTCCCACACTGACTCATCTCCGGCAAGCCCACCAACAGCGTAACGCCGCCCGAGGCAGCGGCGTAGCTATACCCCCCCACCGCCGCGTAACACAAACTTATTACCCGCGCGCGTGGTTATATAGCTACGCCTGGCTATATAGCTACGCCTGGCTATATAGCTACGCCTGGCTATACAGCTACGCCTGGCTATACAGCTACGCCTGGTTATACAGCTACGCCGCTACCTCGCAAGGCAACACACGCGTAGTGAACATCGCGGCGCGTGGTAAGTACAGCTACGCCGCTACCTCGTATTGCAACACACGCACAGTGGGCTTGCCGGATAGATGCCAGTTACGGAACATATCTTTACGGAGTCGCGGGCCGGCCGTACCGGCCGGCAAGATATGTAAGCGGCGATTTGACGCACCAGTCCCTGCTCCGCGCGCGTGATTACATGGATTAACCAACCCGAGCTCCTCGTCGGTGAACTCGAAGTCATCGGCAATCGATATCTGCCCGGCCAGCGGCCCGTGTGCCGCCGAGAACCTCGCGCCAGGACTAACGCGCATACCTCGAATCCAAGCCAGACCAAGGGTCCTAGTCCCGCTTCCCCCGTCCATACAAGAACTTGAACACCCCCGCCAGCAAGCGCGAGGTGCGCCGCTTGTACGGGTACATGTGCGGTTCGCGCTTGAGCGCCAGCTTGGGCGTGACGACTAGGGCCTGCTGGGAGCAGTACTTGCGAATCCCCCCCGCGCCGTGGCGCGAGCCCAGACCGGACGCCTTGGCGCCGCCCATCGGCAGCTCGAGCACGGTGTAGTTGATCATCGCGTCGTTGACGTTCGCCGCGCCGACCTCCAGACGCCGCGCGATCTGCTCGCCGCGGGCGACGTCGCGTGAGAAGACCGAGGCGCCGAGGCCGTAGGGGGAGTCGTTGGCCAGGCGCACGGCCTCCTCGGCGTCGGCGACCTTCATGATCGGCAGCGTCGGCCCGAAGGTCTCCTCGGTCATGCACTTCATCGTGTGATCGACGTCCACGAGCACGGTCGGCTCGTAGAAGCGCCCCGCGCCGCCAGAGACGGCGTGGCCGCCGGCGAGCACGCGTGCGCCCTTGTCGATGGCGTCGGCGACGTGCGCTTCGATCGTCTCCAGCTGCGGCGGAAAGGTGATCGCGCCGACCTCGACCGAGCCCGGCCCGGCCGGCGCGCCGACGCGCAGCGCGCGCACTTTGTCGGAGACTTTCGCGACGAACTCGTCGTAGGCGGGCTCCTCGACGTAGACGCGCTCGATCGAGATGCACGTCTGGCCGGCGTTCTGCATCGCGTAGTAGGTGGCGAAGTTCGCCGCGCGCTCCAGATCGGCGTCGGAGAGGACGATCATCGGGTCCTTGCCGCCGAGCTCGAGCGAGGCCGGGATCAGGCGCCGCGCGGCGGCTTCGGCGACCTTGCGGCCCGTGCGCGTGGAGCCGGTGAACATGATCATGTCCACCTCCTCCACGAGCGCCGCGCCGGTTTCGCCGCGGCCGGTGGCGATCTGCAGCACGTCGTCGGGCAGCCCGCACTCGCGCAGGCCCTCGGCCATCAGCAGGGAGGTCAGCGGCGTGACCTCGGAGGGCTTGAGGATCACGCTGTTGCCGGCGGCCAGGGCGGGGATGCAGTCGCCGAAGGAGTTCGTCAGCGGATAGTTCCAGGGTCCGATCACGCCGATCAGCCCCAGCGGGCGGTAGCGCAGCGTGAGCTTCTTGCCCTTGACGAGCAGCTGCCCGGACTTGACGCGCTCGTCGGCCAGATACTCGGGCGCGTTCTTGGCCCAGAACCCGAACGCGTTGCCCGCGTAAGAGATCTCCGCGAGCGAGGCGTCCTCGAAGGTCTTGCCGGTCTCGGAGACGATCGTCTCGATCACCTGCGCGGAGTTGTCCATCAGCCACTTCTGCGCGCGCGAGAGGATGCGCCCGCGCCCCTCGAAGCCGTACGCCTCCCAGGCGGGCTGGGCGATGCGACCGCGCCGCGCCATCTCCGCGACGGCGGCCGCGCCGAGGTCGGGCACCGTGCCGGCGGTCTGCCCGGTGGCGGGGTTCTCGACGGCGATCTCCTCGCCGGAGTGCGCGACGCCGTTGTGGGCCTGGTGTAGCTGCTCGACGGTAGCCATCTCGAAAAGTCCTCCCTCATTCGCTGGGTAACAAAGAGGCTACTCCTGTTTGGGCTTCTGTTCCGGACGGTGCATGCACCGTCCGGCGGAGCCGTACATGTACGGCTCCGGGAAACGCCGCATGCGGCGTTTCCACCGACCGGCGCATGCGCCGGTCGGGCCAGGGTCGCATGCGACCCTGGCGCCCGTGCCGCATGCGGCACGGGCCACCCATCGCGGCTCTACTCCGACAGCTCGACCGTCGTGATCCCGATCGGCTCGGTCGGCCGGTCACCCCCGTCGGTCGGCACGCCCTCCAGCTTGTCCACCACGTCCATGCCCTCGCTGACCTGCCCGAACACGGTGTGCTTGCCGTCCAGCCACGGGCAGGCGTCGGCGGTGACGATGAAGAACTGCGACCCGTTCGTGTTCGGCCCGGCGTTGGCCATCGCCAGCGCGCCGCGGACGATCTTGTGCGGGTTGATCTCGTCCTCGAACGTGTATCCGGGCCCGCCCGTGCCGGTCCCCTGCGGGCAGCCGCCCTGGATCATGAAGTCCTTGATCACACGATGGAACGTCAGCCCGTCGTAGTAGCCCTCGGAGGCGAGCTTGCGGAAGTTCTCGACGGTCTTCGGCGCGTCGGCGTCGAACAGCTCAAACGCGATCGCGCCCTCGCTCGTGTGCATGGTGGCGGTTGACATCGGTATGCAGACCTCCTCGCTCGGGTGAGCGCGCCACGATAGCGCCGCCCCTCACCGTTCAGCGCCGAGGGCGCGCTGGACCTCCTGTCCCCTGCCGGTGAGCGTCCAGGCGTTGGACTCCCCCTTGGGCTGTCCCGCGCCACTGTTGGCGATCAGGCCGAGCTTTGAGAGGCGGCCGAGGAGCTTTGAGATCTGGCCCTGGTCGTGGATGCCCGCGCCCTCCCCCACCCGCCGGTTCGACGCACCCGGCTCGGCCGCTATGACCGCGAGCACCATCAGCGTGCGGTAGGTCAGGCGCATGTCCAACCCCTCCAGGGGATCGCGCGGCGCGCTCCCGCGACGACGACCGTTGCGCGCGCCCGCCGCGGCACGCCCGGAGGCCGCTGATGCCTGGCGGCGAGAACCCTTCGGTACCGGGCGCGCGAGCTCTCTGGCCGCGGTGGCCTGGCCGAGGTAGGGCAGCACGATCATCCCCATCAACGGGTTCAGCAGCTCCGGCAGCGGGCGAGGGTCGTCCGGTTGTGTCATCCGCGCGTGGATCACCGCCAGCACCGCTCCCACCGTTCCCTCCGCCGTCAACGGCAGCGAGGACGATGTCAACGACGGCGAGGAAACCCTCCCGCGCCTGCCCTTGGCTTCGCCGCGTCCCCGATCGACGATCTCCGCGAGAGTCTCGAGCACCAGCGCGCGCCGCTCCAACACCTTCAGGCCGGCGCCGAGCGCATCCACGACCAGCAGCCTCCCGAGCGCCGGCTCCTCCTCGAAGAACACCAGCAGCGCGCCCAGACCCGCCCTGATCCGCTCGCGCCACGCGGAGGACACCCTGTCGGACACGGCCGACGCCGACGCTGCCTCGCGCGCGATCTTGCTCGCGCGCTCCACCGTCTCCTCGAACACCGCCAGAAAGCAGTCCTCGCAACCGGAGAACAGTTCGTAGAACGTGCGCCGCGACACCCCCGCGCGCTTGACGACCCGCGACACCGTCGTCGCGCTCACGCCCTGCTCGGCCACCACCCGCACCATCGCCCCGAGGATCCGCGCGCGCTGCACCTCGCTGACCTGCACCGCGCCCTCCCGCGACGAGCACGACCGCCGGCGCACATCCCGAGACGACGACCGCGACCGCAGCATCGCCGTCCCGCTCATCACTTCCTCTTCCTGCTCGGCCCATACCTCCTGTGCGCCGCGTGTTCGCAGGTGGCGCGCTTGGCCTTGCTCCTGTCTTTGTGGCAGACCCTCAGCGCCGCGGCGAGCTTCTGCGCACGGGTCAGCGCCCTCTTCTTAGCGCAACCAGTGACGCCCACGGGGGTGCTCTGATGGATCGCCATCCCGTTCTGTGCCACGAATTCGGTCGGCATCGCGAGCTTTGACGCGCACAGGTTGCCGTTGGCGGTCAGCGCGGAGTAGGGACCCTGGGGCAGCGTCAGTTCAAAGGAGGTGACGGGCTGGTCGGGAACCGTCTTGAACGTGCTCGATGTAATCCCCGCTTTGCTGATGAACGTGTCGCCGACGAGATCGATCGTGACGCCGTAACCCTGCAACACGACGATCAAGTTCGGGAACGCTTCCCCGCCATTCGAGACGAAATACGCCGGGCCTTCCAGCAAAACAGGAAGCAGCGGCGTGACCGCCCGCGCATGACCCACGACCGACGCCGCGGGACAACCAGCAGGATTCGACTTGAACTGCGCCGCCGTACACGCCCTCTGCAACGTCGTCAACCGCGACGGCAACTGCCTGGGCAAATCCACCCTGACCCTCGCTATGTTCGCCTGCGAACCAAACGGCGCCCTGGGATAGGCAAGCTTCACGCTCAGGCTCGCCCCGTTCGCTTTCGACGTTTTCCCAGACGTGGAGACCGTGAACTTGGGCGTGAACTTCAGCGTCGCGCAGTTGGTGACCTGGAAGGGGACCGCGAGGGTGGAGACGGCGCCTTCGGTGCTCTGCAGGCTCCCGGTGATCGCCATGTTGGCGCAGCTGGTCGGGTTGAACGTGAAGCCCGGGCGGGTGATCGTGACGTTCACGTGCTTGATCTGCAGGGGGATGCCCTGGATGATCGTGGGGATCTTGTAGGGGCCGGTGTCGTCGGTCGTGATCGTCAACGCCGCCGTGGTGGGATCGACGTCGATCTTGGCGCGCACGACGACGCAGTCACACGCGGTGCTTTTCTCCAGATCGAACGGGCCCGCCTTCGCGGGGTTGACGATCGACAGGCCGAACGGGGCGCCCTTGTAGGGCCCGGTGATATACACCCGGCCGCCCTTGACGCTGAACGGCGTGGAGCCCACACCAACGCTGACCGTCGTTTCCCCGATCAGGCTTTCCGCGCCACAGGTGCCTTCGTCGCCCTGCTGTTCGCCGCAGAGCTTCACGTCGGAGAGCAGGCCCGACAGGCCAGAGGGCATGTGCAGCTGGATCCCCTGCAGCGTCTGCTGGCCGTCCTCGCGGGACATGGTCGTCGTGAACGGCGTGAACGCCCCAGCCTGAATATTCGTCGAACCGGCTGTGAGGCTGGGCGCGAATGGGAGCGGGTTTGCGCACGCCGCGCCGCCGGGACCGGAGGCGATGTTGAACGTCGAGGACGGTTGCGCCGGCGCGTTCCCCGACCATGGCGCGATCGAGGAGGTCGTCGTATACGCCCCGCACAACGCCGGGGTCCCCAACGGCGCCCTGGAGCCACCGAAGAAATGCAGCTTCAAGTCTTCGAACGGCAGCTGCGGCGTGTTCTTGAACGTCGAGACCAACTGGCCAGTCACGGGGTCCGGTTTCACTTCCCCCGCGAGCTTCACGAGCACACCCGACACCGGGTCGTGCGCGACGATATACAGCGCGACGAGGCTCCCGAACGGGTTCGCGTTCTGCGCCGCCAGATACGCCGCGCCGACAAGCGGATCCGGAAGCAACGGCGTGTGGATTTCGACGGTGCCGACCTTCGCCGATTCCGGACAGGTGATGGGCTCGGGGGTTTCCAAGCCGATTTCGCCAAGGCCGCACGCCGACAGGCCATCCGCCGCCGCCGGGTTCAACGTCACCCCAGCCGGCAGCGCGACCGTCGTGTCCTTCACCGTCGCCTGCGCCACCCCGTTCGGGCTCAAGCCCGCGTCCTGCGGCACATGAATCCCGACCGTCAACCCCGTCGGGGTGCTCCCCGCGGGCGCATCAGGGCTGACCGCGATCGACGGTTCAAAGCTCAAACGGTTGCACCCATCCAGACCGAGCGGCGACCCGAACGTGTCCTGGAGGTTGTATTCGATGCTTCTGGGCACGCTCGGTTCGGCCCACGAGAATACCGCCAAGCTAGTGCTCCACGGCGTCGAACAAGACGTCGGCAGCGTCAGCAACGGCGGCGTGCTCGACGCCCCAAGCGGCTGGCACGGACCGTTCCCGAGAACACCGAAGTACAGACAGTTCCAGCCCCGCGCGCTGTCGTGTCGCGGATCACCCGGCACACCCCAGAACGTGACCTGAGCACCGATGAACTCCGCGGCCTGTGAAATGTTTCGCACCGTGACCACCACACCGTAGTCGCCGCCCGTCCGCACGGACGTGTCCAGCAGCACCGGGATCCCGAAAACAACGAACCCAAAGCGGGCTGGCTCGCCCACCTGCGGTTCAATATTGTAGAGCGGGACGGGCACCGTAATCGGGCTGGGGAAGATGCTCGGCAGCAGGATCGCGACGTCCGCCACGCCGATCGCCGCGTCCAGGGGACACGCGTTCCCGAAACTGCCCGTCACTTCAGAAAACTCGCCCGACGGGCACTTCGGGACCGCCGTCGGGTTACCCACCAGCCCCGGCGGCAGGCTGAAACGCAGATCCTTGGCGAGCGACACGACTTTCACGCCCCCAGACACCAGCGTCTGGTTCAGGTTGAGCGTCGAGGTCAACTGGAACGGGTGCGAGCCAGCCTGCACATCCGGAGCGCCACCAAAAGCTTCCGGGTTCAACTCATACGTTTCCACGCCGAAGGCTGGAGCCGCCCCGATATTCAACCGCTGCCTGAAGACGGCTGGCGGCGCGCCGCCACCCACGACCGCCGCTTCAGCGACAGCACCCGACACCGCCCCCGGTTCGACCCTCACCGTGAGCGTCATCGCGACCGTCAGGTACGGCGGCACGCCGTTTTCAAAGCGGCACGACACCCTTTCAAGCGAGCATTCACCGCTGCCGAAGTTCCCCGCCGGGCCCACACCGCCCGAGATCCCGACAGCCACGACCCCCGCCGGGAGCTTGTCCGTGACAGTGATCGGCGAGCTCGAACCGTTCGCTTCGCCATCCCCGAGATTCGCTGCCGTCACCACGACGCGACCAAAACCACTCTGCGGAAGCGTCGACGGGATCGCCGTCCCGCCTATCCGCCACCACGGCGCGCCACTTTCAGCGAGCGCAGGGACGGCACCCGCCGCCAACCAGAGCACGAACCCGACACATACTGCAACACCCCTACTAGACCGCATCATGATCACCTGCCGTCCTTGCCTGTCGCCGTGGCCCTGCGCGACTGCTTCACCGGATAGCGCTTCCTTGCCTGGCGTTCGCACACCGCCATCGCCTTCCTCGATCGCTTGCGATGGCACGCCCGCAACGCCAGGGCGCGCTTCTGCGTCGCTGTCAACGGCCTCGACGTCACGACAGGCGCCGGGGGCGCGACAAGCACGTTCCCCGCGCCGGAAAACGTCGCGCTAGCGGGCGCACCGAAGATTTCGGGCTGCGGCGTGGGTGCGCTCTTGCACGAGTCGCCGCTCGAGCATTCCACCGGCGTCGCCGGCGCGTTCGTGCACGGTACCGCCGTCGAGCACACGTGCGCGTCATACACGTCCAGGCTCGAGTCGTAATCCTGCGAAACCAGCCGCGACGCCGTCAAAAAGAACACATCTTCGGCTTCATGCCCACCCGGGCCCTTACCGCTCACGTCGAGCAACCCCGATTCCTGACCGGAGGTACCCGACGAGATCAACGAGACACAACCACCGGACCTCCCACAGTTACCGACACCTTCCGGCTCATACTCATACACGTCGGCCGTGCCGTTCGTGTCCTCCCCCACCAACGAGTCATAGCTGTCGAAGAACAGCCGTCCATCATTCGTCAGATACCGGGACTGGTACAGGACATAACTCAGTTCCCCGGCCGACCCGGTCGCCGTCCAGGCGGGTATCGCGGCCGCCAGCCGAGATCCACGCCACAACTGCTGCCGGACGATCAGCGGTGATCCTTCGGACTCCCCGACAGGACGCGCACCAGTCGGGTTGCACGACACGCAGCGCAAACGCTCAGTCACCTCGTCGTAAGCGAACACCTCCTCGTCACGCTGCCCAGTCTTCGCGTCACGATTATCGTAACCCGTCAAGCTCCCAGCCGACATGAACGCCAGATAACGGCCATTCGGAGAAACCCGCGAAGCCATCTCGTCCGGAGAGGAACCACTCGACGGGTGTTCGGGCCGTCCCGCCCCCCACGCATTTCCGTCTTCCGGGGACAACACGGCCACCAGCCGCGGCGACGACCATTGCGAGCCAGTCGCTGACACGACATAGAGATTGTCCTTACCCGCTTCCGCGCCACTCGCCAACACACCGGTGGCCACGAAATACACGATCGACCCGTCTTCGCTGGCGCCCAACACCATGTCCTGCACGTTCGACGGTTCTTCGCCATTGCGATCAACCGACAGATCCGTCAAGGAACCGGCGCCCGTGTCATACATATACAGGTCGCGCGGCCCTTCTCCGGATTCCGTGGGTTTCAGATTCGAATCAGCCGTCAACGGCTGACCCTCAACAAAGAACACTCTCGACCCAGTGACACTCGCGGTCTCGAATTTCGGTTCGACGTGCAGCGTCTGCGGCATACCCGGCGCCGGCGCATCGACCTGCACAGTCCTACCGGCCGCGATGTCGCGCATATACAGGGGCCCGAACCCCCGTCCGGAGCTAGATTCAGTCCAAAAGGCGCGGGAGCCGTCCTGCGACAATGCACCCCTGATGTCGACGCCGCTCGTGCCAAGGACTGCGCCAGGAGTGGCCGCACCATCCGGCAGCACGTTCACAAGCGTCAGCCGGCCAGCCACCCACTCGTAGATGTTCCTCCCACCGTCTTTTTCGGGCCGCGTCGTAGCGTTGCTCGTGAGCGCGTATCGAGAGCCCAACAGGACGTGCGAGAGGTCAGGCGTGCCGGTAAGGACCGAAACCCCTGAGCCTATGCCGAACCTGGTCCCAGCAGGCACGTTACCCGCGGTCACGAGCGGGAGATAGGTGCCCGTGCCGTTATCGCGCACATACGGCGTGGGTTCCGTTGCCTCGGGCGACAGCAACGTTTCACCCGGCGGTTCGACGAGCGCTTGCGACAGGTCAGGAGTAAAATAGCGGTACTCGTCGCCCGCTGAAGTGCTAGTCGCCACACTGGTCGGGGTCGCGACATCTTCCGTCGACCAACCGGCCGGCCCACGACGCGAGGTCACCTGGGTCTTGATCACCGGGCTCGGGTTCCCCACCGGTTCCGCGACGATCGGCGCATTCGCAAGATACGCGACCGCACCACCATTTTCGGCGGCCTTACCCAGCCCCAACCAAGGGGGTTCGATCTGGGCGCCGTGCTTGTTCGCGGGTGAGACCAGTTCCCACGACCGGCCGTCTGGTAGCGCGAACCCTTCGCCAGCGGTCTGTGTCGTGAACATCCCATCCGATCCGTACACCGTGCCGAACAGGTTCGTCGCAGTGACACGCACGTGATAGACGGTCTGCGGAAGCAGGCCCTGGGCACGAACGCTCACCGGCTCGACGGTGGTCCCCGCACCGAGATCTCCCGCCGGCACCGGCACGCTCCGGCCATAGGACGTGCTCGTACCGTATTCGAAGCTGAAGGTGGCCTCGGCACCGTCGGGATTCAGCACCGCAGTGAACTGCGCGCCGTCCGAGGAGACATCAGAGACACTTCCTTCGCCGATCGCCACCGGCTCGGGCGTCACGAACGTATGATCGGCACCTTCGTTCGAGCCATTCGCGTTCGTGGCCCTCAGCCGGAAATGATACAGCGTCAACCGTTCAAGCCCCGACACGCTCGCGCTCACATTGACCGGGGCGTTCCCCGGCCCCGGGCTGGCAGAGCACGGCGCCGTCTGCCCATAAGCGGTCGTCGTCCCATATTCGAACACGCACGAGGTCACGGGCACCCCATCGGGATTGACGACACCGTTTACTGTCGCCGAGGTTTCGCCGAAGTTAGATGCCTGTTCGGTGGTCACGTCCGGCACGACGAACGCCGTGAACTCCTCGACCGACTGGCTCACCGCATCGGACGTGTACACGGTCCCAGTCGCAGAGTTGACAGCGACGCCCCCGGCCATGGGTTCGCTCGCGTGCATCTGAGGAAACCCGAACCGCTCAATCAACGAGTCGGATGGAGCATACGCTGCGACGGTCGTTTCATTATCGACATACACATCGCCACTCGACCGGTCAACCGCAACACCCCGGGTATATGCGCCATCCAGTTCTTCCACGAGAAGCGTACCGTCGTTCGTGAACTTCGATAGGACGGTGGCGCCACCGGTTTGTGCGAATGCTCCGATGTAGATATCGCCTTCGGGGTCGATCGCAAGTCCAACATAGTCCAAATTGCCATGATTCGATGTCAGTGACGAGATGCGCAGGTTGAGCGTTGACACGTATCCGTTGACCGACGCGTCATTGAACTCGAACAGGCTCACCTTGCCGTTGGAACTGCTGACCACGCCCTCTACCCACAGCCGCCCGTTCGAGTCGACCGCCACATCAGCCACCCCCGGGTTAGAGGACCCTGTTTCGGATATGAACGGCGAGTCGGCAGAGATCCCGGTGACCTGGCCGATGTAGGTGCCGCTGGCGCTGAACTTATCGACCACGTCATGACCCACGTCCGCGACATATACGTCACCCGCGGACGGGTCGAGCGGACTGGTCGAGTTGTCAACAGCGATCACACCTTCAGGAAACCTTGTCCACGAGAACACCCCCGTAGGGGACGCGCTCCCGTTGAACTGGCCGATGTACGCACCGGTCGCACTGAACTGCTCGACACGCGAGTTCCCCCGATCGACCACATAGACATCGCCCGTCGCGTCATTGACCGCCAGGGCGCCGGGCCGCGAGAGCTGGCCGTTACCCGAGCCTTCGCTGCCGAATTCGGCGCTGAAGACGTGCTTGCGCTGGGCGAGCGCGGGGGCGCTCCAGAGCGCCAGCCCAGCCACCAGCGCACACAGCACGGCCAGCGTCGCCAGGGAAAGCCTACGCGAGCAGCCTTCAGTGAACCATCCCGCGCGGGTTACCGACTCCCGCGAGCGCTGCTCGAGACGGAGGAAATCAGCGGTTAGAAGCGGGGCGCTACTGGGACAAGAGAGAGAGAGAGAGAGAGAGATGTGTCAGCGCTGCTGACGCATCTACCTACAGGCCCAAACGGGCGCGCGTCGATCCCCATCACATCTGTCCCCAAAGAACTCATGCGTAAACCCCTGCTGCCCCTCTTCATGCGATCTGGCTCCCTCTCCGACAATCCCTGCAAAGCGCTTGACATCGATCCAGGAGACCGACCCCAACCTTGATCTTATGTTCGGCACCCCGATCGGAATGCCATTACGAGAGCACTGTACACAGTCGTTCATCACTTGTCAAGGCCCGGCGTCAAAGTCCGTCGCCGCTACCCCGGCTGGGGTGCGCGCCACGACAGCGGGCCTCAGCAGTCGCGGAACGGATTCTCGACTGTGACGCCGGCGTAGTCCTGGCCATCGCTCAGGTCCTCGGAGAGGACCACCTGGCAGTCCAGGCAACGCGCCACCTCGATGATCGCCGCGTCCCAGTAGGAGATGGCGAAGCGCCGCTTGGTGGCGATCGCGGCGAGCATCACGGCGACGGTGTTCTCCTGGACGGGAAAACGCAGGAAGGATTCGACCAGGATGGCCGCCTGCTCGTCGGTCAGGCGATCGGATCGACTCTCGCGGGTCGCCTGGACGTAGAACTCCTGCAGCACCTGGACCGAGAGCGCCACGTCCCTGGACGCGAGGATCTCGTTCGCCCGCGCCGCCTTCGCTCGCTCCTGGGGATCGCGCGAGATCGCGTAGAGCAGTACGTTCGTGTCAGCGAAGCGCACGCTCGTGAACGGCCTCGCGGTCGAGGCGATCACGAGCGCTGAAGCGATCGATCTCGTCCTGGACGCGCCGCTGCTGGGCCTCGAGCCTGGAGAACTCGACGTCGCGATCAGACAGCGAGCCCAGATACCCGGCGACGAGCGCGCTGACCGAGCTGCCCTGCTCAGCGGCGCGAATCCGCGCTGCTCGATAGACGTCGTCGGGAACTGAGACCGTGATGTTCGCCACTACTCAGACCAATGTATCACAGAAACACAACTACTGTGAAACACAGCCCAGCGATTCAACCCGGGACCCGCTCCAGAGTGAGCGCCCGGGGTGGGTGGGTTCCGATCTCGCGGCCGTCCAATGCGCCGATCACGCGGTCGGCCTCGGTCTCGGGGACGGACAAAAAGGAGAAGCGCTCGAGCACGAGCACGTCGCGGACCGCCTCGCCGTCGAGGCCCGCCGAGGAGGTCACGGCGCCGACGATGTCGGCCACGCGCAGCCCCGCCTGACGGCCGCCGCCGAGCATGAGCTTGACGTAGCGCTCGTCCTCGCTGCGCCTGCTGGACACGCGCGGCTTGGAGTGCCGGCGGGGGCGCTCTTTGACGGGGGTCGGCGCGCCCACCGCGCCCGGGAGCCAGGGCTCGATCGACATGCCGATGTGGCGCTCGATCGCCTCCAGCTCGCGCTTCTGGCGATCCTCGACGAACGTGATCGCCCGGCCCGAGCGACCGACGCGCCCGGTGCGCCCGATGCGGTGCACGTACGTGTCCGGCGAGGTCGGCACGTCGTAGTTGACGACGTGCGTCACCGTCGAGATGTCGAGGCCGCGCGCCGCGACGTCGGTCGCCACCAGGATCGGCACGCGCCCGCCCTTGAACGCGAGCATCACGCCGTCGCGCGCGCCCTGGCTCATGTCGCCGTGCAGCGCCCTGACGTTCATGCCGCGGTCGCGCAGCGTGCGGAACAGCTGGTCGCAGCGGATCTTGGTGCGCACGAACACGATCGCCTGGTCGGGCTTCTCCGCGCGCAGGACCTCGACGAGCTTGTCGGGCTTGCCGCGCGTCTCCACGGGAAGCTGGAACTGCGCGACCGTGTCGATCGTCAGCGTCCTCGCCTCGACCTCGATCATGACCGGGTCGTACATGTACTTGTCCGCGAGCTTGCGGATCGGCGGGGGCATCGTCGCCGAGAACAGCGCCGTCTGGCGGCCCGACGGGGTCAGCGAGAGGATTCGCTCGACGTCCTCCAGGAACCCCAGGTCGAGCATCTCATCAGCCTCGTCGAGCACGACGAAGCGGCAGTCGTGCAGCACGAGCGAGTGCCGTGAGATCAGGTCGAGCACGCGCCCGACCGTCCCCACGACGACGTGCCCGCCGGCGCGCAGCTGCGCCTGCTGGGTGCGGATCGGCGCGCCGCCGAACACCGCGACGACGTCCAGGCCGGCGTGCGTGCCGTACGTGCGCAGCGCCTGGGTGACCTGGATGCACAGCTCGCGTGTGGGCGTCAGCACGAGCGCCTGCACCTCGTGCAGCGCGGGGTCGACGTACTCGGCGATCGGCAGCCCGAACGCGGCCGTCTTGCCGGTGCCCGTCTGCGCCTGGCCGATCACGTCGCGACCCGCGAGCACCGACGGGATCGCCTGTTCCTGAATCGGGCTGGGCGACTCGTAGCCCACGTCGCGCAGGGCTTGCAAGGTGCGCTCGGACAGGCCGAGCTCGGCGAACGTCTTGCTCATCGCGCCAGCAGCCTATCCGGCCCGGGGCGCGGCCCGGTTACAACGGTGTGCGGAGACGCCTGCGCCTGCGCGACGATGCCTGGGCCGCAGGCGCCGCTCACGCCGATAGGTCGAGCTCGTGGGTGGCCCATACGCCGCTGGTCGAGCTCTGATTGGTGTCGCCTACGCGGAGGGATCGAGCAGCAGCTTGCCGGTGGTCCGCCGCTCGCGCAGGTCGACGTGCGCCCGGGCGGCGTCTCCCAGCGCGTAGGTTCCGCCCACGACCGCGTGCAGCTCGCCGCGGGCCACGCGGGCGAACAGGTCCTCGAGAGCGCGCGCGAACATCCCCGGCCGGCGTCCCAGGCAGTGGAACAGGTAGAAGCCGACAACGGCGCGCGAGTGGCGCAGCAGCGAGCCCGTCGAGACCCGGCCCGGCTCCTCGGTGGAGATCCCGCACACCACGATCCGCCCAAAGTGCGCGAGCGCGTCGTAGGAGGCCTCGAACGCGGCGCCGCCGGCCATGTCGAACACGACGTCCACGGGCTCGCCCCCGTTCGCCTCGATCAGCCGCTCAGTCAACCCCTCCGGCGCCGGATCGACCGCGACCTCCGCGCCCAGCGAGACGGCGAGCGAGCGCCGCCGCGCGCTGGATGCCGTCCCGATCACGCGCCCGGCCCCGAGCGCGTGCCCGAGCTGAACCGCCAGCGAGCCGACGCCCCCCGCGGCTGAGTGCACGACCACGCTCTCCCCCTCCGCCACGCGCCCGGCCGTCCGATACAGGTGCCACGCGGTCGTTCCCTGCAGGATCAACGCCAGCGCGGTCCCGTCGTCCACCCCGTCGGGGATCGGGAACACGTGCGCTGCCGGCGCGGTCGCGTACTCGGCGTACCCGCCCGTGCCCGTGAGCGCGACCACGCGCTCGCCGGTGTCCCGGCGCACGCCCGCGACCTCGCCGCCGGGCACGAGCGGCAGCGTCGCCCGGCGCACGTAGGAGTTCGTGCGCGTGTGGGTGTCGGCGAAGTTGACCCCCGCGCGCGCGACCTCGATCAGCACCTCGTCCGCGCCCGGCTCCGGTATCGGCAGCTCCGCGAGCCCGAGCACCTCCGGCCCCCCGAACTCGGTCATCTGGATGGCGCGCATGCTTACCACGGAGGCAGCCTATCGATGGCCGACCTTCACCCTGTCCGTCAGCGGGCGGCTCGCAGGAGAGCCGACAAGGTCCAACCGCGGCCGAGACGGTAGGGTCACGCGCCATGTCGATCACCGTTGTCGGTTCAATCGCATACGACTCGGTCAAGACGCCGTTCGGCGAGCGCGAGCGCATGCTCGGCGGCGCGGCGACGCACTTCGCGCTGGCGGCCTCCTTCTACGACCGGGTCCACGTCGTCGGCCCGATCGGCGAGGACTTCGGCGAGGCCGATCTGGACACGATGCGCAGCCGCGACATCGACACCGCCGACATCGAGCGCCTCCCCGGCGACACGTTCTTCTGGCGGGGCGAGTACGGCTGGGACCTCAACTCGCGCGAGACGCTCGACACCCGGCTGGGCGTGTTCGAGGGGTTCCAGCCCAAGCTGTCCGACGGCTCGCGTGCGAGCGAGGTGCTGTTCCTGGCGAACATCCAGCCCGAGCTGCAGCTGCAGGTGCGCGCCCAGTTGCCCGACGCGCGGTTCGTCGCGCTGGACTCGATGAACATGTGGATCGACGTCGCTCGCGACGCGCTCGTGCGGGCGATCGCGCTCTGCGACTGCCTGATCCTCAACGACGCCGAGCTGCGCCAGCTCACCGCCAAGCCCAGCCTCGTGTCCGCCGCGCGCGAGGTCCTGTCCTGGGGCCCGCCCGCCAACCCGCGTGGGCCGCGCATGATCGTCGCCAAGCAGGGCGAGTACGGCGCCGCGCTGATCACCGCGGAGGGGTTCTTCGCCCTGCCCGCGTACCCGCTCGAGACCGTGATCGACCCGACCGGCGCCGGCGACACGTTCGCCGGGGGCCTCGTCGGCTACATCGCCGCGCGCCTGCGCGAGGAGGAGCTCTCCGACGAGCTGCTGCGCCGCGCGATGGCTCACGCCACCGCGCTCGCCTCGTTCAACGTCGAGGAGTTCGGCACCGAGCGCGTCGCGCGGCTGACCGCCGAGGAAATCGCCGCGCGCGTGCGCGAGCTGCGCGAGATCACCCGTTTCAGCGGCGACGGGTAGTACGATCAGCGCATGGATGCGTGGACGTTCGTGTGGCTGATGGTGTTTCTGAAGATCCCGATCGTCGCGCTGTTCCTGATAGTGCGCTGGGCGGTCAACCAGACCCCCGAGACCGAGCCCGGGCAGGACGGCGGCATCGGCCCGCGCCCGAGCCCGCATCGCCCGCACCACCCGCGTTCACGACTGCCGCGCCGGCGCGGCCCGCACGGCGATCCGACCCCCTCGTCCCCGGCGCGTGTCCGCACGCTCGCCGCGCGCGGGCGGCTTGTGCCACGCTGAGGGAGCGCGCTCCGAAGAGCCCGGCGGAAGGGCCTGGGAGACGCAAGTCGGGCTGTGCGAGAATCCTCGCGCGTATGAGCCCCGATGCCCCCTCCCCCGCCTCGGTGCTGTCCGACGGCACGATCGTCAAGCTCGTACAGGAGGGCCGCATCAAGATCGACCCGTGGATGCAGGAGATGGTCCAGCCCGCGAGCGTGGACCTGCGCCTGGGGAGCTCCTTCCGCGTGTTTCACAACCACAAGATCACTGCCATCGACCTGCGCGACCCGCCGCGCGGGCTGACCGAGCAGGTGGAGCCGCCCGCGGGCGAGCCGTTCGTGATCCACCCGGGCGAGTTCTGCCTCGGGCGCACGCTGGAGCACGTGGAGTTGCCCGACGACATCGTCGCGCGGATCGAGGGCAAGTCGAGCCTCGGGCGGCTGGGGCTGATCGTGCACGCCACGGCGGGATTCTGCGACCCGGGCTGGCGCGGCACGCTGACGCTCGAGCTCAACAACCTCACGCGCGTCCCGATCAAGCTCTACCCCGGGCTGCCGATCGCGCAGCTGTCGTTCATGACGCTCGACGCTCCCGCGCGCAAGCCCTACGGGCACGCCGAGCTCGGCAGCCACTACCAGGGGCAGGTGGAGGCCACCGAGAGCCGCTACGGAACCCGTGCATAACGCGCTCATAAAAGCTCGCCCGACTCCCCGGAACCGGCCTGGGATCGCGCATAATCGGGTAGAACCACGACAGGAGAACTCACCATGAGCACCCCCGGGACACACGCGCAGGGACAGGGGTCGTCCTCAGCGGCGGACAACGGCGCAGTGGCGGGCGGATCGCGGGACACGCTCAGCGTGACGGACAACCGCACGGGCGCGACGTATGAGCTGCCGGTCACCGACGGCACGGTGCGCGCGACGGACCTGCGCCAGATCAAGGTAGACCCGGACGAATTCGGGCTGATGTCCTACGACCCGGCGTACATGAACACGGCGTCGTGTCGCAGCGCGATCACGTACATCGACGGCGACGCGGGCATCCTGCAGCACCACGGCTACCCGATCGAGCAGCTGTGCGAGCACTCCACCTATCTCGAGGTCGCCTATCTGCTGATCAACGGCCGGCTGCCGACACAGGCCGAGCTGACGGGCTGGGTGGAGGAGATCACGATCCACACGTTCGTGCACGAGAACGTCAAGGACTTCATGCAGGGCTTCCGCTACGACGCCAACCCGATGGGCATGCTCGTCGCGTCGGTCGGCGCGCTCTCGACGTTCTATCCGGACGCCAACAGGATCCACGACGAGCGCGTGCGCGCGATCCAGATCATCCGCCTGCTCGCGAAGATGCCGACGCTCGCGGCGTTCGCCTTCCGCCACAACATGGGTCAGCCGTACGTATATCCCGACAACGACCTCGATTACGCGAGCAACTTCCTCGGAATGATGTACAAAATGACCGAGCTCTCCTACGCGCCCGATCCGCGACTCGCGCGAGCGCTCGACGTGCTGTTCATCCTGCACGCCGACCACGAACAGAACGCCTCCACGAGCGCGGTGCGCTCGGTCGGCTCCACCCAGGTCGATCCCTACACGGCGGTCGCCGCCGGCGTCGCGGCGCTGTACGGGCCGCTGCACGGCGGCGCCAACGAGGCGGCGCTGCGGATGCTCGCGCGGATCGAGACGGTCGAGAACATCCCCGACTTCCTCGAGGGCGTCAAGGCGGGCAACGAGCGGTTGATGGGCTTCGGCCACCGCGTCTACAAGAACTACGACCCGCGCGCGCGCATCATCCGCAAATACCTCGACGACGTATTCGAGGTGCGCGGCAAGAGCCCATTGCTCGACGTCGCCACCGAGCTCGAGAAGCGCGCGCTCGACGACGACTACTTCACTCAGCGCAAGCTCTACCCCAACGTGGACTTCTACTCAGGGTTGATCTACGAGGCGCTGGGGCTGCCCGTGGCGATGTTCCCGGTCATGTTCGCGATCGGACGCACGAGCGGCTGGATCGCGCAGTGGAAGGAGATGGTCGAGGACTCCGAGCAGAAGATCGCCCGCCCGCGCCAGATCTACACGGGCGAGCGCGATCGGGACTACGTCCCGATCGAGCAGCGCGGCTAGCGATTCGATGGCCAAGCTGGCCGATCGAAGACTCCGTCGATCTTCGATCGGTAAGGACGCAGAGAGCGTGGCGTACTACGTACGCGTGCTGGCCGATCGGCGATCCCATTCGATCGGCGATCGGTAAGGACGCAGCATGGCGCCGCGCCAGCGGGCCGCTAGAGCACCAGCGTCGCGCCGTGGTGGCGTAGCCACTCGCGGTCCTCGCGGTAGCGGGGCCGGCGACGCTCGAGGAGCGCCCAGAAGCGGGGCGAGTGGTCGAGGATCTCCAGGTGGCAGACCTCGTGCCAGATGACGTAGTCGAGCACCGTCTCGGGCGCGAGCAGCAGCCGCCAGTTGAAGCTCATGTGCCCCGTCGACGAGCACGACGCCCAGCGCGTGCGCTGAGCGCGGATCGACAGATCGCGATAGGACACCCCCGCGACCCTCGCGGCGCGATCCAGGCGAGCGCCGATCTCCACCCGCGCGGCGCGGCGGTAGAACCGCTCGATCGCTGGGCGCGCGTCGCCCGCGGGCACGAACAGCCGCTCGCCGCGGCGATGCACGCGCGTGCGCCCGGGCTGTGGGACCAGGCGCAGCGACCCGTCCAGGTATGGAATCTCACGCACACGCGAAGCCTATGCGCCGGTTCGGCGCATCCGCACGCCTGCGTCTAGGCATAGTCTCCGTGGCCGCGATGCCCAAGTCCAGAGTCAAGCTTCCGCGCGAGGTCAGAGGCGACTACGAGGTCTACCTCAACGGCGTGCACCAGCGGCGCGGCGTCGACTACGAGGTGCGCGAAGGGATGCTCGTGTTCGATGCGGAGTTGCGCAAGGACAGGATCAGCGGCTGGCGCTGGCTGCTGGGCGCGTGGGGCGTGGGCACGTACCGGCAGAACGACTCGGTGGACGTGCGCTACGAGGCGGCCGACGGCTCGCCGAGACTGGCCGAGGGGCTGGAGATAGAGACCGTCGGCTGAGGCGTCGCCGACTCCCACGGCCGCGAGAGCTTGAGCGCCGAGAGGATCGCGCGCGTGGCGGGCGAGCGGTTGAGCGTGTAGAAGTGAACGCCGGGCGCGCCCGCGGCGAGCAGCTCGGCGCACTGCAGCGTGGCGTAGGCGACGCCGAAGTCGAGCACCGCCTCGGCGTCCTCGCCGCGCGCGTGCAGCTCCGCGCGCAGCCCCGCGGGGATCGAGGCGCCGCACATCGCGGCCATGCGCTCGACCTGGCCCGCGCGCGTGATCGGCATGATCCCGGGAATGATCGGCACTGCGATCCCGGCGTCGCGCGCGCGCGCGACGAAATCGAAGTAGAGGGCGTTGTCGAAGAACAGCTGGGTTATGAGGAAGTCCACGCCGGCGTCGACCTTTTCCACCAGATGGGCGAGGTCGGCCTCCGCGCTGACCGCATGGATGTGGGTCTCGGGAAAGCAGGCGGCGCCGATCGCAAACGGATAGCCGGCGCGAATCAACGCGACGAGCTGGCGCGAATACTCGAGGCCGCCCTCGGTCTTGACCCACTCGTCGTGGCCGGCCGGGGGATCGCCGCGCAGGGCGAGCACGTTGTCGATGCCGGCGGCGAGCATCTCGTCCAGCGTGGCGCGCAGCTCGGGCACGGTCGCGCCCACGCACGTGAAGTGGGCCATCGCCTCCAAGCCGAACTCGGCGCGGATGCGATGGACGATCGCGATCGTCTTCTCCCGCGTCGAGCCGCCGGCGCCGTAGGTGACGGACACGAACGAGGGCTCGAGCGTGCGCAGCTCCGTCAGGGCGGCATACAGGTTGCGCTCCCCCACCTCGGTTTTGGGCGGGAAGAACTCGAATGAGAAGACGGGCTCGGCGCCCGCGGCGAGGATCTGGTCGATGCGCATGAGGCTGATGCTATATCGGCTCGGCGCCACGCCCTGCTCAGCACTAAGTATTTAGGACTGCTGCAAAATGGTCAGACGGTCCAGCGCTCGGGCTCGCCGGGGAGGCGAACCGCCTGGCCGGTGACCTCCAGGTGCAGCAGCATCGCCAGCGTCTCCGTCAGCAGCCACTGCGCCAGCATCGGCGGCAGATCGGTTCCGTATGCGCGCGGCAGGATCTCGAACGCCGTGAGGGGCTCGCCCGCGGCGGCGACCTGAAGGACGGTGGACAGGCGTTCAGCGACGAGCGCGCGATTGCCTTCGATATGAGCGTGGACGTCGGTGAACGTGCGCCCGTGCCCAGGCAGGCACAGGCGCGCGTGCAGCGCCTCGACCACGTCGAGTGAGCGCACGAACTCGCCGACCGGGTCGGGCGAGTAGCCGTAGTCGAAGTACAGCGAGATGCGCCCGAGCAGGTGATCGCCGGAGATCAGCAGGCGACGATCGGGCTGGAACAGGCACACATGGGAGGGCGCGTGGCCGGGAGTCTCATGCACGGTCCAGGGGCCGAGATCGGTGTCGATGACGACGCCGGGCACGAGCGCGCGGTCGGGCTCGACGATTGCGGCGATGCCGGATTCGTGATCGCTGCCGCGCTCGGCGGCATAGCGGCGCAGCGGCTCCTCGGGAACGCCAGACTGGCGGGCGATCTCCAGACGCCGCAGCAGCGCCGCGTCGGGGTCATCGGCCCAGCGCCGGGCGTGCTCGTAGTTGGGGTGCATCCACAGCTCACAGCCCGCGCGCTCGACGATCGTGGCGGCCTGGCCGTAGTGGTCGGAGTGGGCGTGGGTGCAGACGAGCAGGCGGACGTCCTCGAGCGCGAGGCCGCACATCGCAAGAGCGCGTTCGAGCTGCGCGAGTGAGCCTGGCGCGTGAATGCCGGTGTCGAACAGGACGATGCCGTCGCCGGAGGAGACCGCCCAGGCATTGCCGTGGGGCACGCCGGGCCAGGGCAAAGGCAGGCGCAGGCGATACACGCCCGGCAACACGCGCTCGCCTCGTCCAAGCTCGGGCTTGCGCTTTCCCTCGGCCATCGCGCAGGAGACTAGACTACGTGTCTCTGCCGGCGTCAGCAAAGGAGACAGTGATCGCGATGGCCGAGGAGGAGAAGGCAAGCAGCGTAGCGGCCACGAAGGTGCAAGAGGCAGCCGCCAGCGTGCAGCAGGCCTCAGCCGCGAAACAACGTGGACGGATCACCGGCAGCAAGGCCGAGGCGGTCACGCGCAGGTACTTCGAGACCATCGGCGCCCACGACGTGCAGGGCGCGGCGGCGATGTGGGCGCCGGACGGGCGCGAGGACGTGCGCGGCCAGGGGCTGTACATCGGCCCGGAGGGGTTGCGCGAGTTCATCGGCGGCCTGATCGAAGCGATCCCGGACTTGAAGATGGAGATCGTGTCGACCACGGCCGAGGACGAGCGCTGCGCGCTGCACTGGCGCTTGCGCGGCACGTTCGCCGGACCGGGCTCGCTCAATGGCATCGCGCCGACGGGGCACCGCATGGAGCTCGAGGGCGTCGACGTGCTGACCGTGCGCGACGGGCTGATCGTCTCCAACGACGCGTTCACCGACACGATGTCGGTGCCGCGCCAGATCGGGATGATGCCGCCGCTCGGTTCGAGCGCCGAGCAGCGGATGATGGGCGCGTTCAACGTCAAGACGCGCGTCACCGACGAGCTGGCGGGCGCCGGCGAGGCGCGGCTCGTGGCCGAGGGCGTGTGGGTCGTGCAGGGCCAGCCGGGGCGGTGCAACGTGTACCTGATCGAGAACGGCGGCGCGGAGGACGGGGTGACGATGTTCGACGCGGGCGCGCGCACGATGACGCGCGCGGTGGCGCGGGCAGGCGCGAAGCTCGGCGGGATCACGCGGATCGTGCTGGGGCACGGACACACCGACCACCGCGGCACCGCGCCGGGGCTGAACGTGCCCGTGTGGTGCCATCCCGAGGAGGTCCAGGACGCGGAGGGCAGCGGCGGATGGCGCTACTGGCCGGCCGACCTGGCGGGGCTGCCGCCGGTGGCCAAACAGATCCAGAAAGTCCTGCACCGCTACGCCTGGGACGACGGCCCGGTAAAGATCGCGGGCACCGTCACCGAGGGCGAGGAGGTCGCCGGCTTCAAGGTGATCGACCTTCCCGGCCACGCGCCCGGGTTGATCGGGCTGTGGCGCGAAGCCGACCGGCTGGCGCTCGTCAGCGACTGCTTCTACACGATCGACATGTGGGGGCGCAGCCGCGCCCCGAGCGTGCCGGCACAGACCTACAACTACGACACGAGCCAGGCCCGCGAGAGCATGCGCAAGCTCGCCGAGATGGAGCCCGCCGCGGCGTGGCCGGGGCACGCGAACCCGGCGACGGGGGACGTGCGGGGACAGCTGGTGAAGGCCGCGGAGGCGACCGGGGATATCGCGTCTGCCACGCCGGCGACGACCTGAGCCGCGCGCGGGAAGTCGGATGGGCGCGTCGGGCGAGGGATAGGCGGTGGGTAAGCGCAGCCGCCGGCGCGCCGCGGGCAACGGGGGCGTTCGCCCGGACAAGCTCACGGCCCCCACGAGCGAGTACACCGACGCGGACGGCGCCACGCTGACGCTCCGCGGCGCGCTGACGGCGGCGACGCGGCGCGAGTACGCCGATGCGCTCGCGGGCGTCGGTGGACGGGTGTCCGCCACCCGGGAGGACACCTGGCAGCGTGCGACGGAGCTGCTGTTCGAGCGGCTGGCCGTGAGCTGGACGATCGCGGGCGCGCCGATCTCAGGTCAGCATGAGCTGCTGATGCGCTACCGGGCGGGGAGCCCGGACGAGCGAGCGTGGATCAGGGACGTGCTGCGCGAGCACTGCGCGGAGAACTTCCCCGACATGCAGGCGCCATGAGGACGCCACAAGCGGCCGCGAGCGGGGCGTCGGCTCACGACGCGGGGCCCGCCGCTGGGTCGGCGGGCCCCGGTTTCAGGGTTGTTGGTTGCTTCGTCTCGTTCTAGGCTTCGCTTTTGATCACGTTTTCAGCCGTTGCCTCCCTGATCCTGTTGTTCTGGATGGCGGTGTTCTTGCCCGCCGCTGAGGGTAGGCCGAGTTTGGCGTCGATGATGGGGTCGAGGATGAACGAGAGCGCGCCGCCGCAACCGGTGGCCACGGGAGCCGAGAAGGCGTTGTCGACGAGCGTGCTGTTGGTGATTTCGATGAGCGTGAATTCATCGAGGAATTCCAGTTTGCCCAGTTTGCCTTTGATGGGTTTGTTCGGGGCGGGCGGGTTCGTCGTGCCGGTGGTGAGGTTCAGCGTCACCGGGCTGGAGCTCGAGCCGATGTAGCATTCGCTGCCGAGCAGCGGGTTGTCGAGTTTGACCTTGACCGGCAACGACAGCGCGACTCCTTCTTCGTTGATGAGGTTGTTGGTGTTGATGCCGATTTCACTGGCGGGCTTGGCGAGTTCGGTCGTCGCCGTCACCCCGGTCAAGCTGTTTTCGAACACCAGTTCACATGAGATTCGGAGGATGAAATTGCTGATTTCGGGGCAGTTCACCAGGCCAGCCAGCCCGCCCGGGACGTTCTGCGGCGTTTTCGACAGGGTATTGCCGTCGATCGCGCCGACAAACGACTCAACTCCAGTTGTTTCGTTTTCGCTGAACCCGCCCTGCAGGATGATTTCGTGTTTTTTGTCGGCGTTGATCGGGACGGTCGATTTGCCGATCTTGACTTCGCCGCCTTCGGTCTGCGAATAGATGCAGAAGATCACTCCGGAGGTGAACCTGGGACAGTCGGAGAACACTGCGAACGGGCCTGTGGGAGCTTTTGCCAGAGCCGACGAAGCGAACGTCAACGGCACCAGCACTGCCAGCGCCACGACGAGCGCCCGCCTGCGGGCACTCGCTGGATGTGTAAGGGACTGCATGATCATCAGAACCTGCCTTTCCTTTCTGGGGGATTTGTGAGCGGCGTCACCGGCTGCGGCTGGCGTGCTTGCCTTTGTGGCGGGCCCTGTAGGCCTTGTGCGCTTTCCTTGCCTTGGGGCAGCCGGTTACGCCGACTTTCGTGTTCTGGTGGATTTCAAGGCCGTTCTGGGCTTTGAAGAACGTCGGCATGACGAGCTTCTGACCGCAGAAACTGCCGTGAGCCTTGGCGGGAAGATTCGCTCCGAACTCGGAGAAAGGGCCCGACGGGACAGTGACTTCGATCGATTCGAACGGCACATCCGGCGTGTTGCGGAACGTAGCGCTCGTGATCCCCGTCTTGCCTTTGATGAAGGTTTCACCAACCAGATCCACAGTCACGCCGTCGCCCTGCAGGACGATCACCGCATCCGGGAATTTCGCACCACCGTGGGAGACGAAATACACCGGGCCGGTGAGCGGGACCGGCAGCACCTGGGTATGCACGATCGCATGACCGATCAGCGACGCCGGCGGGCAGCCCGCCGGGTTCGCTTCGAACACGCCCGCCAAACACGCTTTCTGGATCGTCGAGAGCCTCGCGGGGAGCTGCTTGGGGAGATCGAATTTCGCCTCATTGAACCACGACTGAGAACCCAACGCCCCCTTCGGGTAGCCGACCTTGAAAAGCAGGCTCGCACCGTTCGCTTTGGACGATTTGGCTGCCGTCGTCACCGAGACTTTCGGGGTGAAGGCCAGTTCGTGGCAGAAGCCGACGCCGAAGTGGCTCGAGATCGCCGCCGTCGCGCCGGGCCCACCAACGCCGGGCGGGGGGGTCCCCCAGGCAGTGCCGGTGAATTCCTGGGGAGCGCAGTTCGTGGGGTTGAAGAGGAAGTTGGGGCGGTCGATCACGCTGTTAACCAGCCGCAGGTCCGTGGGGACGCCCGCCACGATCTGGGGCAGCGGATCGGTCGTGACCGTGATCTGCCCCGTCCTCGGGTCGATTTCGATCTTCGCGCGGGTGACGATGCAGTCGCACGGGGTGCCGGCCTTGAGATCGAACGGGCCAGCGATCACGTGCGTCACGATCGACAGGCCAAACGGCGCACCCTGATAGGGGCCCGTCAGATAGATCCCCGATTCCGGCTGGCCAGGCTGGGGGATCGTCAGCGGATACGGGCCCGGACCCGACGCCACCGCCGCGTGACCGATCCTCGACGCCTCCGAGCATTTGCCTTCAGCGGCCAGCGGTTCCGGGCACAAAGGGACGCTCGAGATCAGGCCCGCGAGACCCGCGGGCTCCTTGAATTGCAGGCGTTCGATGCGCTGCTGACCATCGCCACGTTGCAACAGCAAGCTGAAGTTCGTGAACGCGCCAGCCTGATCGGTCGTCGAGCCCGCCGCCAGCGACGGGGCGAACGGCAACGGGCTGGACGGGCACGCACTGCCACCCGGCCCTTTGGTGGTCGCGAAGCTGGCGGTCGGGAACGCGTCGGCGACGAACGGGCTGCTCCACGGGGTGAAGTCGGAGGTCGTGGTGTAGGAGCCGCATGCGGTCGGTGTCGCCAACGCGGCCTGCGCGCCGCCGGAGAAGGACAGCTTGACATCCGTGACGGGCGCCTGCGGGAAGTTCGCCGTCGTGGTCACGAGCTGTCCCGTCGCTTCGCCCAGGTGGACGTTCAGCACCTGCTTGACGTTGATCCCATCCGCCGATGGCGCCACAAGCAGCTTCAGGTTCGGCGGGTTGGACTGCATGACATAGACGTTGCCCTGCAGTTCCTTTTCGGCGGATCCTTCCAGCAAGGGCGTCTTGGCCGTCACGGTCCCGACCCTCGACGCCAGCGGGCATCTCGGGGCTTCTGCGGTGCCGATCCCCGATTCCGATTCCTGGCAGGCCTGCAGGCCCGCCGCCTGACCCGGGTTGATCACGAGACCTTCGGGGAGCGTCACCGTCGTACCCTGGATGTCGGCCGTGCTGAGCCCGTTGGGTTCTGATAGGCCGCCGAGTGGCGGCTGGAGCTCGAACGTGAACCCCGCGGGCGTATCGGCCTTCGCCGTGTCCGGCTTGGCGCTGATCGACGGACCGAACGCCAGGTGCTCGCACCCCCTGTAGCTGGTGGGGTCGCCATTGGCGTCATGCGACGGGACACTCGCTTGCACCGCCACGTTCGGATGCTGCCATGTATTCGCGCGCACCGAAAATTCCGGCTGACCCGCACACGACGTCGGCAACGTCAAGAACGGCTTCAGCGGCGCGCCGGACGCCGGACAGTTTGCGGCGCAGCCCCCGAAGCCAGCGCGCCAGGCATCGTGGCTCGGATCGGCGGGAACGCCCCAGAGCGTGACGACGCCGCCCTCGATGGCCCGTTCCGGAACGTTATCGATGTGCGTCGTGATCCCGTAGTCCGAGCCGCTGCGAACGGCGGCATCCAGTAGGCCGTTGATGCCAACGACAGTGAAGCCGAACGTAGCTGGAGCCCCAGGGCGCGGGACCAGATCGTACACCGCCTCTCGGTCAAACGAAGTACCATTTGAAATGACGCTTGTTACGATCCCCACCTGACTGTCAGGTGGACAATGCGACAAGCCGTTTTCTCCGCCATCGAACAGTTCGCGGGGGCACTGCGGCACGGCGCTCGGATCGCCGACGAATCCCGGCGGCAGGTTGACTTCGATGACACGGACTGCACCACCAGCCATATGCCAACCCCCAAATTCGTTGAGGTTTGTGTTGAGATCGAGGCTGAACGTCGCCAGGTAGGGGTGCGATCCCGCCTGCGTGTCGATCGTCCCGTCGGCGTTGGACAACCACACGTCCCAGCCGGCGATCCCGAACCCGGCCGGTGTCGAGCTGACCGTGATCGGCTCGGTCGTGCTCGCCGACGTCTGCGCCCCGCCGCTGGCCACCGTGACGTGGTTGCAAAATTTGGGTTCTTTGAGGCAGTTCGGGAGCTTCCTTTCGGGGGTTTTGGGGTCGACGGTGACCGCGATGCCGATCTGCGGCGCAAACAGAGGTCCTTGGTCACGCGGTCCACCTCCCCCGCCGGCGAGGGTTTCCATAGGGGGAACGTTCGTGCAGGTCACGACCGTCGTGCCTTCGCATTGCCACAGTTCGTGTCGGATCGATTCTTCATGCATCAACCCGGCGTCGGTCGCGGTCATGCCGGGGGGCAGCACGTCGGTCACCGTCACCGTGCCTATGCTCGACGCCGCGCCGATGTTGTACACACTGATGACGATGAACCCCGTGCCGCCGGGCGCCAGGTTCGTCGGAGCGGTGTGTGCGGTGAGCTCCCAGCCGGCACCGGGGGTGGCGGGCGACGCCGCAGCGCCCGGGACAAGCACGGCTCCCGCCAGCGACGTGACCGTGAGAGCGGCCGCGGCCGCCATCCAAATGGCCCGACACGATGACCGCAACATCACTTCCTCCCTTTCGTGGAACGATTACCGGCCTTCCCGCCTCTGTGCTTACCCGCCGCGTGCTTGCGTCTTCCCCGCTTCTGCTTGACGCACTTGCCGTGGCGCTTGACGAACCCCTTGCGGCAGCCTTTGGGCTTCCCCGGTGGCTGCGGCGGGAAGTTGCCGAGGCCGCTGAACGTCATGCTCGCCGGGGTGGCGAAGACCGGCGGCGCCGGCGGCACGCCCTGACAGCCGGTGCCCGTACACGCAAGGGACGATTCGGGGAAGCCGCCGTTCACGCGCGCGTCATAAAGATCGACCTTTTCGTTGCGGTCCTGCGGGACGAGCTGCCCGCGCGTGGTGAAGAACACGTCGTCGCCGCTCGCGCTCGCGTCGATCAGCTCCGATTCGTCGCTGCTGAGGCTCCCCGAGATCAGATAGATGCAGCCCGCGGCCTGCCGGCAGCTGCCCGTGCCGTCGCGCTCCCACTCGTACACGTCCTGGACACCGTTCGTGTCCTGTGGAACGAGCGGTTCGGAGCTGTCGAAGAAGACGCGGCCGCCGTCATCGGAGATCCAGCGAATCATGTAGTTGTTGCTCAAGCTAGGCCCCAGGTACGACCCGACCGCGACAGGGCGTGCGCCGCTCGGGTTGCAGGACGCGCACCAGATCCTCCCTGTCCCTGCATCGTACAGATACACCTCGGGCACGCCTTCGTTCGGATAGGGGGTTAGGCTTTGCCGTGACAGGAACACGAGATGCCGGCCGTCGGGCGTCACCTCGGCGGTACGGGACTTGAGACCGGCGAGCCAATCACCGGCGAGCTTGTTCTGTTCGCTACCTGTGAAAGCATTGTCTGCGGGCGAGAGCGTGGCGACAAACATCGGCGCACTCCATTTGACGCCGTCGTAGTGGCGGAGGTAGAGGTTGTCTTCGCCGAGGGCCGCTTCGGCGACGAAGTAGACATACGAGCCGTCTTCGCTGGCACCTACGACCCCCTGCGCTTTGCCGCCTTCAGTGAGAGCAGTCGTCTGTTCAGTGTTCACGTCGAACACATACAGGTCCCCGGCCTTCGTGAAGAACGCCTTGGAGCCGTCTGCGCTCGCCGTCCAATATTCTCCTCCTTCGGACACCAGAACACTCTTTGCCTCCGGAGTGCCGCTGTTCTCTCGCACATACAGATCGTTGTTCTTCAGGTCGGTCCAGAAGACACGCGACCCGTCGGTGGAGACGACGTGGTTGAAGTTCGGCCAGTACCGGAAGGATTCCGGCGGCAGCGGGCCGCCAAACGTCGCCTTCCCTTCGGGCACGCCGCTGGGCAGAACGTTGATCAGAGTCAACCTGCCGGCGACCGATTCATACAGGTTATCTTCTGTTTCTCCGACACTCGGGGCTGCCGGGGCAGCTTCTGGAAGTGCGGCGGCGCGCTGGAAGAAGACGCGGGAGCCGTCCGCCGAGGCGCCGGCGAATTCGGGCGCAGTGTAGTTAGGTTCACCACATTCGACGTAGGCGGCACGTTCGGCGCCGCCGCTGGCCGTACGCGAGTACAGCACCGGACATTCCGGGGCCCCGGGCAACGGTGTGCCTTGAGAAAAGAACCCGACAGACAGGTCAGGAGAGAAGCTGAGCATTTCTACTGCATTGGTATTTTCTGCCACCCGCGCAGGCGGATCAGTCTGAACCGTGGCCCAGTCGTCTGCAGAGCGCGTGGCGAGGAAGTCGGTCCCCCCCCCATTGCCCACATTGCCGGTCCCGCCCGCCGAGGAGAGCGATTCGGCCACATAGGCGACGCGCTTGCCATCGGCGGAAGCTCGAACCGGTCTTGAAGTCTGAATCTCAAAAGGCACGCCGCGGCCAAACTGTGTGAACGGCACATACACCTGCCCGTTGCTGCCGTTGGCGCCCGACGACACGAGCTCGTACGCCCGGCCGTCCGGCAAGATGGAGGTGGTCCCGCCGACGGAGGACACGGTCGTGAACGAGATGTCGCCGCCAACCGTGGTTTCATTGTTCGCATTCGTCGCCACGAACCGGGCGTGATAGACCGTGTTAGCCCGCAGGCCGGTCAGATTCGTCAGCTCACCGACAGCTTCCTGCGGCGCGCCCACGCTCGCTTCGGGTTCGGGCGTGCTCGAGCCGTATTTGGTGCTCGTGCCGTATTCGACGCGGTAGGTGGTCGGGACGCCCTGTGCGTTGATCTGTGCGCTGACCGTCGCGCTGTCCGAGCCGACGTTCGAGAACGATTCTTGGGCGATCGTCGGCGCAACGGCCAACGCCGCAGCGCTCGCGAACGCAAGGGCACCCGTCGCCAGCAGCACGCTCGCAGCCGCTGCGCCCGGCAGTTGGCGCGCGCGTCCTCCCACGCGTCGAGGAGCCGATACGCGCGACTCGACCCAACCGCTCCGCTGAATTCGTTTAGAGCAGCTCATCTCACGCATGCTCCCCATCGTTTCGGCAAACCCAAGACTGTCATGCGCATACCCGCACCTCCCTTTTCTCGTCGATCCATATGACTTGCCTGCAGAGTGGGGCCACACGAGCCGTCTGGCCCCACCCTTATCAGCCCAAGCCGAGCGTTGATCGCTGCTCAGCTCAGCTTCTTCTCAGCTCAGCTTAAGTAAAAACCCCACGTCTGGCCCAAGAATGGGGGACCCAGATGCACCTCCTCCGTGAGTTCGAAAAATGCCTTTTTTCCCGCAAATTCCAGCTTGCTGCCGCCGGGGGGGCATAACAATAAGTGTAATACTAATAAACTTTCAGGATCCATCCAGTGGCAGTCCTGTTCGCCGGTGACTTTGGCGCCAGCGATTTTAAAGATACAGGTTTTTCCTGGCTTGTTGTTAATAGTTACGTTCGCAAATACGTTTCCGGTGAGCGGTCTGAATAAAATTAATAAAGGATTGTCGCCATCGAAGGAGCCGTGTATTTCATTGGTTGAAATCGGTTCCGCTACTTCACAATTTGCTTTCGTTTCGGCGGTGTTTGTGACTAAACACTCTCCATGAAATTTGAGTAACAGTAAAATTAACAGACTGCTGTTGCTCGCGTGGATTGTGCCATGGTCTAAGGCTTCCTGGCATGTGATGCTCGGCCCAGCTTCAACTTCCAGCTTGGAGGAAGTGTTGGGCGTTTTGAAGGATAAGAAGGGAAATAAGCCTTCCTGCTCGACGCCATTTTTACACAGCGCCACATCTTCGCCGGGTACCGCGTCGGGACATTCAGCCTGCGCCGAGGCCGTAGCGACCCCGCTCAGCATGAACATCGCGAACAAGCCTATTAGGATCAATCTGATCCGTGACATCTCTCACTGCTCCTTTGCTCTTTGGATTTACCGTTGCGAGGATCGGAGAGCCCATCGTCGAACAGACGCTCCGATCGTCGGACCTGCTCATGGCCGACCGATTCGACCGACCAAGCTGATGCACGCCACACCCTCTCCCAAGTCTGCCGTCGCGCGGCGCCAGACCCCGGCGAGATATGCCTTCAGTCCACGCCGGGGAGACGTGCCAAGCGCGTCCCGTGTCGTGGCGAGCCGCGACAGACGTTCGTCCGATATCATGAACCTGGCTCTGCCGATCGTCAGATCGGCACGGGTTGCCGTTGCCGGCGCCGGGGCGCCCATCGTCACCAGCACACAGACGCCCCGGTGCCGGAGTTCCACTTCGAGCCCGGAATCCCGCTGCTGCCCCCACATCACGTACCCGTCGAACGGCGGCTGGGCAGATCCTCTCGGAAGAGGTCCGAACCCTGTGCCGCTGTGCCGCGTGCTCGTGGTGGACGGTGAGCATCCCGAACTCCCTTCCGTCCCGGCGACCGCCGAGACGTCATGGCGACGCCTTGAAGGCTCGAGCTTCAGGAAGAGCCCCACGACGCCTTCTTTGCCGATGTCCCATCGGGACGCGGCGAGTTTAGCACAGACGACCGATCCCGAAACACTGGTTGTTCTGAAAGAATGATGAATTTCCTCCAAAGCGCTGAGGCACATTTTCCGAATCTTATCGCTAGCTCGAAAGAACTAAAGGGTTCCCAACTATTGCGACTTTGCTTCTACAGTTTGCCCCGCATTTAAGACAAATTCTATGTTCTCAAATGCAGCCTTTCAGCAGACTGGAAAAGGTCTACAAATACCCTGTCGCGACGCTAGGCCGGATCGCCGAGCAGCTCCAGGCGTGGCCCGTGAGATGTTTCTGACGCGACAAAGCGCGCCGTGGCGGGGCTGAGGACGAACTCCAGCGTCTCGCCGCTCTCCCCGCGCACGCGCACCCGGCGGCCCTCCTCGGACACCGCGATGACCGTGCCGCGCTCGAACGACCCTCCGAAGTGGGCAATGCGCGCGCGGGCGCCCACGCGCGGGACGGGTCGCGACGGTCCGAGCATCGATCGATGGTAAGCCCACGACCGGCCTCGCGCGAGCGACCGCCGCAATCAAAGAGAATCACCGCTACGGTGCCGACCATGCGCCGCACCAAGATCGTCGCCACCATCGGCCCCGCCTCGCGCGAGCCCGCCACGCTGCTGCGCATGGTCCAGGCGGGGATGGACGTGGCGCGGTTGAACTACTCCCACGGAACGCTCGAGGAGCACGCCGAGACCGTCAGGCGCGTGCGCGACGCGGCGGGCAGGGCCGGCCGCCCGGTGGCGATCCTGCAGGACCTGCCCGGCCCGAAGCTGCGCATCGGGCCGCTGCGCGAGGACCTCGTCGAGCTGACGGCCGGCGAGCGGCTGACGATCACCGGCGGGGAGACCGACAAGCTCGGCGACGCGGGGCACATGAGCATCACCTGGGAGGGGCTCGCCGACTCGATGGCGCCGGGAGACGTGCTGTATCTCGCCGACGGGTCGGTCCGGCTGCGCGTCGTGGAGGCCCGCGCGTCCACGCACGAGGTCGAGGCGGAGATCGAGGTCGGCGGCGCGGTCGCCTCGCGCCAGGGGCTCAACATCCCCGGCCCGACCGAGTCGCTGCCGTCGGTGCCCGAGCACGACCTCGAGCTGCTGCGCCACGGCGAGTCGATCGGCGTGGACATGGTCGCGCTGTCGTTCGTGCAGCGGCCCGAGGACGTCGAGACCGTGCGCGCCCACACGCGCCTGCCGCTGATCGCCAAGATGGAGAAGCCCCAGGCCGTGGAGCGCGCCGAGGAGATCGTCAGGGCGGCCGACTGCGTGATGGTCGCCCGCGGCGACCTCGGCATCGAGCTGGCGATCGAGCGCGTGCCGATCGTGCAGAAGCAGCTGCTGCGCCTCGCCGGACACCTGGCGCGCCCGTCGATCACCGCGACGCAGATGCTCGACTCGATGGTCACCTCCTCGCGCCCCACCCGCGCGGAGGTCGCCGACGTCGCGAACGCGATCCTCGACGGGACCGACGCGGTGATGCTCTCCCAGGAGACGGCGATCGGCGCCTATCCGGTGGAGGCGATCGCGATGATGGCCTCCGTCGCCGAGCAGGCCGAGGCGATCGCGCCCTACGAGGACTGGAACGTGTCGCGTGTGCGCCGGGTCGATACCGACCCCGCGTACACGATCGCCCACAACCTGTGCGTGGCCGCGCGCGAGCTGAGCCTCGACGCGCTGATCGTCCCGACGCTCTCCGGCCGCTCCGCGCGGCTGGTGTCCGCGCACCGCCCGACGGTGCCCATCTACGCGCTGTCGCCCGGCAAAGAGACCGTGCGCCGCTGCTGTCTGATGTGGGGCGTGCAGGCCGCCTCGATGCGCCGCCACGAGACGACCGAGGCGCTGATCGCCGACGCCGCCAGGCGCGTGGTCGAGCTCGGCTGGTGTCGGGCAGGTCAGCGCGTGGGCATCACCGCGGGGCTGCCCTCCGGGCGCCCCGGCACGACGAGCCTCGTGCAGATCCAGACGGTGTGATCCTCGGAGCACACCGCGCCCGCGCGTATGTATCAATATGCTCTAACTCGCACTGGGCTCCGCCCACAAGGCATGGCATGAGGCGATGGGTGGAGTAAGAACTCCAACCGATAGGACGAGACCATGATTCTCGCAACGAGCTATCCGTTCCTCGAAGTCTTCTGGACGATGCTCATCTTCTTCGCGTTCGTGATCTGGATCTGGATCCTGATCACGGTGCTGGTCGACATATTTCGCCGTCACGACACATCGGGATTCGCGAAGGTCCTGTGGATCATCTTCATCATCGTGTTGCCCTACCTCGGCGTGTTCGTATACCTGATCGTCGAGCACAAGGGCATGACCGAACGGGCCGTCAAGCAGCAGGAAGCGGCCCAGTCGCAGATGGACAAATACGTGCAGTCGGTCGCCGCCAAGACCGATCCCGCCGAACAGATCGCCAAGGCCAAGAGCCTGCTCGACACGGGTACGATCACGCAGGCCGAGTTCGAGCGGATCAAGCAGCAGGCGCTCGCGGCGGCATAACAGCTGGGGAGCGCACCGGCGCCGGCGCGTCCATCCGCGCCGGCGCAGGGTTCGTAGAAGAATAGATTGGGGTTCGAGAGGGTCGGGCCGCGAGTGCCAGACGACGAACACGAGCGCAGGCATGCTGGTGGCACGTCGAGCATCGTGGGTGGCGGCTGGTGCCGGGGAACGGCCGTCTCGGGGACCAAGATATTCTTCTACGGACCCTTAACGCTTCCGTTACATCGGCGGCTGCGGTAAGCGGCTTGGACCGCGTTGGTTGACAGGACCGGCTGCCGGCTTACCCACCCATCTCAACCCGCGCCGTCAACCGGGCGTGCCGACCCCCGTATGCGCGTAGAACTCCGCCTCTTCGCGCCCCAGCTCGGTCACCGGCTCCTCGCCGTACATCCACTCGCGCGCGATCCGGTGCCAGTTCGCGCGCGCGCGCAGCTGTGACAGGACGGCGAGCGTCAGCAGCTCCATGCGCCGCCCGAACAGGTGCTCCGGGCGCATGTCCTGGTGGCGCATCTCCGCGAAGTAGCTCGAGCGCGGGTCCGAGCTCTCGATCATCACCTCGGTGGCGATCTCCGGCGTCAGTTGCACCGGTTCGTCAGCGGTCGTGTACCACCAGATCGCCGAGCCGATGAACGCGAGCAGATGGTCTGGGTCGACCCGCTCGGGCTCCGGCAGGAAGCCCGACTGCGCGAGCAGCCGATGCAGCTCCGCGGCGTCGCCCTCGGACACCGCCCGCTGGCAGGCCAGCTCCAGCTCGACCGGCTCGCGGGCCATGCGCTTGAACAGGCCGAAGTCCAGAAACGCCACGCGCCCGTCCGCCAGCAGCATGAAGTTGCCGGGGTGCGGATCGCCGGAGAACTGCCGGTGGCGATACAGGCAGCCGAGGAAGAACCGAAACACGATCTCGCCGATGCGATCGCGCTCGGGTTGAGAGCGGGTCTTCAGCTCCTCGAACCCCACACCCTCAACGAACTCGCTCACCAGCACCCGCTCGCGCGAGCAGCTCGTCACGACCTCCGGCACCGCGATGAACGGGTGGCCGCGGAAGATGCGCGCGAGCGCGCCCTGGTTCTGCGCCTCCAGCTCGTAGTCGAGCTCCTCCCCGATCCGCTCGCGGATCTCGGTGGCGATCGCCTTGGCGTCCATGCCCGGCGTCATCCGCTTGAGCAGCCGCATGATCATGTCCAGGTTCTGCATGTCCGCGCGCACCGCCGCCGCCACCCCCGGATACTGGACCTTGACGGCGACCTCGCGATGGCCGTCGTGCAACGTCGCGCGGTAGACCTGCCCGATCGAGGCCGCCGCGATCGGCTCCTGCTCAAACGAGGCGAACACCTCGGAGATCGGCTCTTGCAGGTCGTCCTCGATCACGCGCCGCATCTGCTTGAACGAGACGGTCGGCGCGGCGTCGCGGAGCTTGGCCAGCTCGCGCTGGAACTCCTCGCGGTACTCCTCCCCCACCAACCCGACGTCCAGGAACGACATCACCTGTCCGAGCTTCATCGCCGCGCCCTTCATCGTCCCCAACGCCGCCACGATCTGCTTGGCGGTCTGCAGCTGACGGCGGGCCAGCGCCCGTTCGGAGGCCTCCTCCCCGCGCGTCACGTTCACCGCGCGCGTGCCGAACTGCTTGACGGCCTCTTTCGCGGCCAGCCTGCCCACCGTCGCCGTGCGACGCACGCGCGACGTGGGGATGCTCTTGTCCGTATCGCGCGCAGGCATACGCACTGCATCCTAGGCGCTCGCCCCACCTCTGTCGCAGGCGCCACATACGAGACAGCCGATCATTCCGCGTCTACGTCCGAGGCGTACCGCCCCCGTACCGCCCTGGATGCAGTCTCAGGCGTAGACGCGCCAGGCCAGCGGTCCCCGCGCGCGACCCGGATGTGCGACAGCTCAGCCGAGCTGGACTTTGGAGCCCGCCACGATGTCGTCCTCGCCGCTGGACCAGCGCACCCAGGCCTTCGTGCCGCCGTCATAGTCCTCGCACGACAGCACCAGCGTCGCCGGCGTGCCGAGCGCGACACAGGGCTCCGCGCCCTCCGCGTCCACACCGCGCCAGATCCGGATGAACGGATTGTGCTCCCACTCCTCGCCGACCGTCGTTGCGTCGGCGTGCCCGGGATGGATGATCGTCTCCGCCGGCAACTCCATCAGCGTGCCCATGATCGAGTCCTTCAGATCGGTGAACGTCGTGTGCCCCGACGCACGCACTCCCCCGACCGAACCCCTGAACAGCGTGTCGCCGGTGAACACGATCGCCTCTCCCCCCGTGAACCCCCCGGGCGCGGCGCTCACGACCGGTCGTCGCGCGGCCCCGCTCGGCTCGCTGACCAGGAACGACAGCATCCCCGCGGTGTGCCCCGGCGTGTGCAACGGGCGCACCTCCAGCGTGCCGAACCGCAACATCTCCCCGGCCTCCACCGTGTCCGCCGCGACGAGGACGCCGGCTGCGCTCTCGCCCAGCCTCGCGCGCTCCAGCGGGTGGATCAGCACCTCGAGCTTCGGCCAGCGCTCGCGCAGCGCCCCGACCTCGCACACGTGGTCGCGGTGGTGGTGGGTGAGCAGGAGGTGGCCCGGCGTCACATCCAGGCGCTCAGCGGCGGCGATCAGCGGCGCGACCGGCCCGCCCGCGTCGACGAACAGCCCCGGGCCCCCGACGCCGTCGGCGACGAGGTAGGTGTTCGATACGAATCTGGGGTTGGACGAGCGCTCGATGAGCATGGCGCCATCCTTGCACGAGTGGTGTTCGCGGCGCCATGCGCGTCTGCGGCGGGTGGCAAGCAAGACGGGTCTCGAGCCCGTCGGTTCGGCCGCGACCCGGAGAGCCCCGGAGTGGGTTCGTACTGAGGGCTTCGATCCAGAAGACGCCCGACGTCCGTCAGGCGACGAGCGGAGCCACATCGATGATCCCGACGCGGTATTGATCGGGATCGCGGACGAACACGATGCGCGAGCCGCCCTCGACGATCGTGTACGGCGGCTTCTCGGGCTGGATGCCCTGCTCGGCCAGCTTGGCGATGGTCGCGTCCAGGTCAGGGCTCGTGATGGTGATGTGCCCGTAGCCAGTGCCGACGTCGTAGGAGTCCACGCCGAAGTTGTACGTGAGCTCCAGGCGTGGGATATCGCCGTCGCCGGGCAGGTTCATGAAGACATTGACGGCCTCGTCGCGGATCGGGATGCGCCCGACCTCCTCGAAGCCGAGCGCGTTATAGAACGCGACCGAGCGATCGATGTCGGTGATGCGGTAGCAGGTGTGGATGAGTGCCATGCGCCGGCAGTCTACGCCACGACGGCCCGCCACCCAGCTGAGCCTCAAGGAGGCAGGGCGCGGCTCGATCGGATGGTCGAGCACATGAGACTCCGAGCTCTTCATGCGTTCGAAGATCGCGTCGGGCGGCGCCTTGCGTCATCCACGTTCGCCGACGTAAACCCCGGGGCGCTACCCTCCGTGGCCGATGGCGGACACGACCAAGATCGCCAAGAACCTGGAGCGGTTTGCGCAGGCGGTGGCCGCGCACGACCGCGAGAACCCGACGCACACCGCCTACGGCATCGGGCTGGCGCACTTCGACATGGTGCGGCTGGGATTCGAGGAGGGCGAGACGGTGCTGCCCGGCATCACGATCCACGCCGACGGCAAGACGAGCGGCAACTTCAGGGTGCTGTGCGACGGCGAGCACGACGAGGGCGAGCAGTCCGAGGAGGAGGACATCGTCGAGGCGGTGGGCACCCAGTTCGTTCCAGCGCACGCGCCAGGACGTTCGCCGTTCGAAGAGAGCTGAGCCCGATCGGCAGAGACGAGCTCTGATCGTCAGCCGGCGGGGATCGGCGCGGGCACGCCGGCGCGGGCGGCGATCATGACGACCAGCCGTTCGATCGTCGGGCATGTAAGGCCGCGATGCCCGGCGGCGCGCAGAATCGCGCCGGGAATCGCATCCAGCTCGGGCGAGCGCCCCGCGGCGATGTCGCGCGCCATCGAGCTGCCGAGCGTGTCGTGCGCGAGCTCCAGCTCGCCGAGAGCCTTCTGCGGATCGACGTCTGCGGCGCCCTCGGCTCGCCCGACCGCACAGGCCTCCTCGATCGTCGCAACCAGGTCGGCGCGCAGCTCGGGCGTGGAGCGGATCTCCCCGAGGAGCTTGTCGTAGGCGCTGGTGGTGCAGGCGAGCGCGTTCAGGCGCACGAGCTTGGACCACATCACCTGCGCCTCCGAGCGCGGAGAGACGGGCAGGATGACCCTGGCGGGGATCTCGGCGGCGCTGAGAAGATCGGCCAGCGCCTGCATGCCCGGGAGGGCGGACTCGCTGTGGGTCGCCATATCGACGAGCAGGAAGCGGCTCGTGTGGACGATGACGCCGGGCTCTGGACGGTCGGACTCGACGCGGATCGTGCTCGCCAGCACGGTGTCGGGAGCGAACCGCCGGCGCAACACCGCCAGGTGGTCGAGCCCGTTGAGCAACGGCAAGACGAGTCCGGGCTCGACCTCGATGCGCTGCAGCGCAGCATCGAGACCGGCCGCCTTGGTGGCGACGATCAATACGTCCACCGGCTCTCGCAAGCGCGCGTACGCGCGTGGACGCGCGTTGAAATTGCCGAACATCACACTGCGCACCGTCAGTCCACGTTGCTCGATCGTCTCGGCCGTGGGCTCGTGCGCGACGAGCGTGACGTCGGCGCCGGCCCGCGCGAGCACGCCCGCGACCAGCCCGCCCACGCCACCGGGTCCGAGCACGGCGATCGTCAAGCCACCCCCGTCGGCCTCGCCGGCCCTCATGTAAGGGTCCCCAACCCCAGCGGATCGATCAGCGCGCCCGGGTTCATTATCCCGCGCGGGTCGACCATGTCCTTGGCGCTACGCAACGCCTGCGCGAACAGGTCGGGGCGCTGGCGGTCATACCAGGGCCGGTGGTCGCGCCCGACGGCGTGGTGGTGGGTGATCGTGCCGCCGTGCGCGATCACCGCGTCGGAGGCCGCGCGCTTGATCGCGCTCCACTGCTCGACCTCCTCGCCGCGGCGGGCGGGAGCGATCACGGTGAAATAGGGCGCGGGGCCGTCGGGGTAGACGTGGGTGAAGCGGCAGCTCACCTGCCCGGCGCCGCGCGCGGCGGGAGCGGCGACGGACTCGATCGCCTTTGCCACCGCAGCGGTGACGTGCTCGTGAAAGGCCGGGAACCGCTCCCAGGTGATCGCCGTCTCGAACGTCTCCGAGAGCACGCCCATCGCGACGAGCACGTCGCGCATGTAGGGGGCGCCGAGGAAAGCGCTGCGCCACGCGCCGACCGCATCGGCGTCCCCCGACTCGGCGCGAGCGCCCGCGCCGCCGATCGCTTCCTTCGAGGACGCAGGCGCGTCATCCGGGCCGCTCACTCGCCGGCTGTCGATCGCGCCGCCGTGCTCGGCGCAGATGGCGAGCGCCCGCGACATCGCCTCCCGCACGGGATGGTCGGTCGACTCGAAGCCGAGCACCAGCAGCGCGCGGGAGCCGTCGTCGCCGGCCATCGTCGTGCGGGCTTCGCGCGCGTCGATCAGGCGGCAGTTGGCCGGCGACAAGCCCGACTGGGCGAGCGCGCGCACGCACTCCGCGCCGTCGAGAAAGCGCTCGAAGCGCACGCCGGCGGAGGCGCGGTGGGAGGGTCGCGGCTGGACGCGAACCCACGCCTGGGTGATCACGCCGAGAACGCCCTCCGAGCCGGCGAACATCCGGTCGGGGCTGACGCCCGCGCCCGAGCCGGGCAGGCGCCGCGACTCCCACACTCCCGCCGGCGTGATCGCGCGGGTGGACTCGACGAAGTCCTCGATGTGGGTCAGCGCGGTCGCGAAGTGCCCGGCCGCGCGCGTGGCGATCCAGCCGCCGAGCGTGGAGAGCTCGAACGACTGGGGGAAGTGGCGCAGCGTCAGGCCGTGCTCGGCGAGCTGACGCTCGAGCTGCGGTCCCGAGGCGCCCGCCTGGATCAGGGCCGCGCGCGAGACGGGGTCGACCTCGAGCACGCGATTCAGCGCGCTGAGGTCGATCGAGACGGCGCCGTTGTAACGGGCGTCGATGTCGGGGGTGACGCCGCCGACGACGGACGTGCCCCCGCCGTAGGCGATCGCGGCGACGCGCTCGGCCGCGCACCACTCGAGCAGGCGCTCGACGTCGGACTCGTCGCGCGGGTGGGCGACGCAGTCCGGCGGGTGGGCAAAACGGCCGCGAAAGCCGCGGACCACATCGGCGTAGGACTTGCCGAGGGCGTGCGTCGCGCGCGCGTGGGCGTCGGCGACGCAGATGTCGGCCAACGACGACGGCGCGTCGATGCGCGGCGCCGGCAACTCGACGGCGTCGAGCGCAACCGGGTCCTCGACCTCGCCGAGCGCGACATTCCCGAGCGCGGGACGCAGGTGGGCGGTGAGTCCGGCCGCGCCCGCGCCCACCTCCGCGAGGGTGGGCTGCTGGTCCTCGAAACCCCAGCCCCAGTGCTTGCGCAAACGGATGTTCACCGGGCGAACTCTACGGTCACTAGCCTGTAACTGGAATGGCGGCCCAATCGCAGCCCGCATCAGAACCGCAACCCCTGCAACCGCAGGCGACGGCGACCGAGCAACCGCAGATCCTCGCGCGCGGACCCTGGCCGCTGGAGCAGGTGAAGGCCAGCTGGCGCGAGGAGCACTACGAGCCCTCCCGCGCGCACGTGCAAGCGGCCGACGCCGCGATCGACGCGCTGCGCAAACGGGGGTCGCCGAGCCACGACGGGGTGGCCGCGAGACTCATCGACTTCACACAGGATGCAGATGACGGCATCGCGATGGAGCTGCAGCCCCAACGCTGGGCGCTGAGACTGCTCCCCGGCAACGCGTCGCAGAGCGTGGCCGCGCTGTGCGTGACGCGCTCGGCCGACGGGCGCTGGCTGGCGGGCAGGCGCGCGGGATGGGTCGCATCGTGGGCTGGGCGCTGGGCGCTGGGCGCGGGCGGCTCGGTGGATCTCGGCGAGAACCCCGCCGACACGCTCGTGCGCGAGCTTGCAGAGGAGTGGTCGGTCGCGCCCGAGCGGGTGCGAGGCGAGGCGCTCGTGCAGCTGCCTCACCGGCTGGTGATGTTCGTCGGGCAGGCGTGGCTCGCGGAGGGGGTCGACGCCGAGGTCACGCCCGACGCCGAGCACGATGCGTTCGCCTGGTGGCCGCGCGCGATCGACGAGTGGCCCGTGGAGGCGGAGGCGCCGCTGCGGTTGATGGCGCGATGGCTGTCGGCGGAGTGAGGGTCCCCTGAGCACGCCCGTCGCCTCGGCGCCGACCGCGGGACCGATCACGTTCGGACGGTTGAAGTGGGTGTCGTTCACCCATTCATGCATCTATGCGGCGCTGCTGGTATGCGCGTTCGCGGCGAGCAGGCCGGAGCCGCTGACGTTCGCGCTGGGGCTCGGCCACGGGCTGCTGTGGATCGGAATGTCCCTGATATGCATCGTGTGCGCGCGCCTGCGGATCGTCTCGCTGCGGCTGGCCGTGGCCGTCGCCGTGCTGGGGGGGATCGGGCCGTTCTTCGGCAGCTACGAGTTCGTGCGCGAACAGCGCCGCGCTCGGAAGGACGCCGGGCGCACGAGGCCGTGAAAACGCTGTGAAGACACTCATTTCCCACTGGGGAGATCCGGCGGCGGGGAACGCTAGAGTGAAAAAAGACATGGCGGCGGGCACCACCACGACGGCTCGGCAGACAGTGGATGTCGTGACCCCCGCCGCGGGGGAGTCGGTTACCGAGGGCACGATCCTCGAATGGCGCGTCAAGGTCGGCGATGCGATCAAGCTCGACGACACGATCGTCGAGATCTCCACCGACAAGGTCGACGTCGAGCTGCCCTCGCCGGCGAGCGGGACGGTGAGCGAGATCCTGGTGCAGGAGGGCGACACGGTGACCGTCGGCCAGGTGATCGCGCGGATCGCGGTCGGCGACGGCGCCACCGCCGATGGAGCGCCCGCCGGCAACGGGGCCGGCGGCGAGGAGCGGGAGCCATCGCCTGGCAACGGAGCCGGCGCGACCACGACCGCACCGGCGGACGTCGACGCCGGCGCCGGCACAGCGCAAGACGACGGGCAGGGCATCCCCGACGGCGCCAAGGTCTCACCGGTGGCGGCGCGCGCGGCCGCGGCCGAGGGCATCGACCTGACGCACGTCTCCGGCAGCGGACCGGGTGGGCGCATAGTCAAGTCCGACGTGCTCGGCGCCGCGAGCGCCGGCGCGGCCGGCGGCAACGGTTCGGCGGGCGCGATCGCCGAGCAGCCGGCGGGCGCCGAACAGCTGAGAGGCGGCAGCGCCGCCCTCGCCAGATACATGGAGCAGTCGCGGTCGATGCCGACGGCCACGAGCTTCAGGACGCTGACGGTGACGGTCCTGGACGCGCGCCGACGCGAGCTGAAGGGAGCGGGCAAGCGGGTGTCGTACACGCATCTGATCGCCTGGGCGATCGCGCGCGCGGCGCGGGATACGCCGGCGATGACCAACCACTACGCCGAGATCGACGGCAGGCCCCATCGGGTGCAGGACGGGCAGGTGAACCTCGGGCTGGCCGTGGATGTGGAGAAGAGGGACGGCTCGAGAACGCTGATGGTGCCCGTGATCGCCGACGCGGGCGAAATGCGCTTCGACGAGTTCGTCGCGGCATATGACGCGCTCGTGGAGAAGGCGCGCACGAACACGCTGACCGCCGACGATCTGCAGGGGGCGAACATCACGCTCACCAATCCCGGAGGCATCGGCACGGTCGCATCGGTGCCGCGGCTGATGGTCGGGCAGGGCACGATCGTGGCGACCGGCTCGATCGCGTATCCGGTCGGGATGGGCGCGATCGGCGAGATGATCGGCGCGGAGAAGGTCATGACGATGACCTCCACGTATGACCATCGCATCATCCAGGGAGCGGAGTCGGGCAGGTATCTGGCGCGGATCGAGGAGTACCTGCAGGGCGAGCACGCCTTCTACGAGGAGGCGTTCGCCGCGCTGGGCGTCGAGCTGGGTCCGATCCCCTCCCCACCCGCGCCGGTCGCGGCCGCGGCGGCGGCGGCCACCGAGACGGCGAGCCAGGCCGCCGCAGGGACGCGGGCAGGGGCGCCGAGGGAGGAGCTGCTGGAAGCGGTGCAGGCGGCGAGCACGCTCGTGACGCGGTTCCGCAGCCACGGCCATCTCGCGGCGAGGCTCGATCCGCTCGGCTCAGAGCCCGAGGGCGAACCGGGGTTGGACCCCGAGGCGATCGGGCTGACGCCGGCGATCACGGCGCAGATCCCGGCGAAGATCCTGCACATGTACGTGCCGGGGGCGACGCTCGCGGACGCGCTGGGGCATCTGCGCGAGACCTACTGCGGGACGATCGCGTATGAGATCGAGCACATCGCCTCGCACCGCCAGCGGGTGTGGCTGCGCGAGCACATCGAGTCGGGCGCCTTCCGCGCGCCGCTGCGCAAGGAAGAGCAGCAGACGCTGCTCAGGCGACTGATCGAGGTGGATGCGCTCGAGCGGTTCATGCACAAGGCCTACCTCGGCCAGCACCAGTTCTCGATCGAGGGGCTGGACATGACCGTGCCGATGCTCGATGAGCTGATCCAGCTCTCGGCGGCGCACGGCGGCCGCGAGGTCGTGATCGGGATGGCCCATCGCGGACGGCTGAACGTGCTCGCGCACAACCTCGGCCGCCCCTACGACACGATCTTCGCGGAGTTCGAGGGCGCTTCGACGCTCGAGGCGGTGACGACGATCCCGCAGGGAGGGACGGGCGATGTCAAGTACCACCATGGCACGCAGGGGACGTACAAGCTGCCGGATGGCGGCGCGATCATGGTCAACCTGGAGTCCAACCCCAGCCACCTCGAGTACGTCTCGGCCGTCGTGGAGGGCGCGACGCGCGCCGCGCAGACGACCAGGCACGGTCCGCACGCCCATCAGGACACCAATGCGGCGGTGCCGATCGCGATCCACGGCGACGCCTCCTTCCCGGCGCAGGGCGTGGTCGCGGAGACGCTGAACCTGCAGGCGCTCGACGGCTACAAGGTCGGCGGCACGGTGCATCTGATCATGAACAACCAGGTTGGTTTCACGACCGATCCCGACGACGCGCGCTCGACGCAGTGGGCCTCGGATCTGGCGAAGGGCTTCGACGTGCCGATCATCCACGTCAACGCCGACGACGTGCCGGCGTGCATGAGCGCGGTCAGGCTCGCGTTCGCGTTCCGCCAGGAGTTCGGCCACGACGTGCTGATCGACCTGATCGGGTACAGACGGTTCGGGCACAACGAGTCCGACGAGCCCGCCTACACCCAGCCGGAGATGTACGCGAAGATCAAGAGCAAGAAGCGCGTGGCCGAGCTGTGGGCGGAGCGGCTGATCGCCGACGGGGTCGTCACGCGCGAGGAGGTCGACAAGCTCGGTCAGAGCGTGTGGGACAACTTGACGATTCTGCACCAGCGGCTGAAGGCCAGGATCGAGGCTGCGGCCGAGCACGGCGGCGAGGAGGGCACTGGCGAGTATCAGCTGGACCGCACGCCGAGCCCGGACGTCGAGACCGCGGTGCCCGCCGACCGGCTGCGGCGGCTGGGCGAGGAGCTGCTGCGCACGCCGGACGGGTTCACGGTGCATCCGAAGCTCGTCAAACAGCTGCAGCGCCGGCGCGAAGCGCTGAACGACCAGCCGGGCGCGAACGCCCCCGGCGACGGTGAGGCGTCGTCACGGCCGCGTCCGGCGATCGACTGGGCGCACGCGGAGGCGCTGGCGTTCGCGTCGCTGCTGAGCGAGGGGACGCCGATCAGGCTGACCGGCCAGGACACCGAGCGGGGGACGTTCAGCCAGCGCCACATGGTGCTGCACGACGCGAAGACCGGGCAGACGGTGTGTCCGATCCAGAGCCTGCCCGAGGCGCTGGCGCCGCTGGAGCTGCACAACAGCCCGCTGTCGGAGCTCGCGTGCATGGGGTTCGAGTATGGCTACAGCCAGGAGGCGCCGGAGACGCTCGTGCTGTGGGAGGCGCAGTTCGGCGACTTCGTCAACTCCGCGCAGGTGATCGTCGATCAGTTCATCGTCTCGGGGTTGGCCAAGTGGGGGCAGACCTCGCGGCTGACGCTGCTGCTGCCGCACGGGTACGAGGGCTCCGGGCCCGAGCATTCCTCGGCGCGGCTGGAGCGGTTTCTGATGCTGGCCGCCGAGGGCAACCTTCGCGTCGCGAGCCCGACGACGCCGGCTCAGTACTTCCACCTGCTGCGCCGTCAGGCGCGCATCGCCAAGCAGCGCCCGCTGATCGTGATGACGCCCAAGTCGCTGCTGCGGTTGCCGCAGGCGACCAGCTCGGTCGCCGACATGGCGGAGAACACGCGGTTTGAGCCGGTGCTCGCCGAGCCGGGAGTCAAGGACGAGATGGTCAAACGGCTGGTGCTGTGCACGGGCAAGATCTACTACGACCTCGTCGGCCACCCCGACCGGCCCAAGCACGAGGGGTTGGCGGTGGGGCGCGTGGAGCTGCTGTATCCATTCCCGGAGGGGCAGATTCTGGCGCTGATGGGGCGGTATCCGAAGCTGGAAGAGGTCGTGTGGGCGCAGGAGGAGCCGCGCAACATGGGTCCGCGCGCGCACATGTTCCCGCGGCTGATGCAGATCATGCCCGACGGGATCGGATTCGGCTACATTGGCCGCCCCGAGCGCGCCAGCCCGGGCGAGGGTTATCCGGCCGCGCACATCGCCGAACAGAGCAGGATCGTGACGACCGCGATCGATCCGGGCGTGGCGATCTCGCAGTATCCACGCATGACGCCGGGGCAGCGCTGATGGCTGCGCTGTGGCGGAGACTCAGGTTGATCCTGGCGCAGCGCAAACGAAAGAAACGCGGCTACTGAACCTGTCGGGTGTGTGAGGATGGGTAAGCCATAGCCGAGTGCTGCGTCGAGTTGCAGTCGGCGCCGCTTACCGCAGCCTGCTACACAACGGAAGCGTTAACGGCCGCGCCAGTTTGGCTAACCCACTGCCCGCGCAGCTTGGACGCTCAGCGGGCTAACGGCCGCGCCAGACGGGGTCGCGCTTCTCCTTGAACGCGGCGGCCCCCTCTTTCGCATCCTCAGACACGAAAACCGGCCCGGAGATCGCTCCCTGGCGCTCGAACATCTCCGCGGTGGACCAGTCGAACTGCTCCTGCAGGATGCGCTTGGAGGCGGCCACGGCGAGGGGACCGTTGCGAGAGACGGCGCCGGCAAGCTCGAGGGCCACATCGACGGCAGCGCCGGGCTCGGCGAGGCGATTGACGACGCCGAACTCGTGAAAGCGCTCGGCTGGAAGCGGATCGCCGGTGAGCGCCAGCTCCATGACGACGTGATAGGGCATGCGCCGCGGCAGGCGCAGCAGGGCGCCGCCGGCGGCGACGAGCGAGCGCTTGGCCTCGGGGATCCCGAGCTTGGCGCCGCGCGCGGCGACGATCAGATCGCAGGCCAGCGCGACCTCCATGCCGCCGGCGACGGCGAAGCCCTCGATGGCGGCGATCAGGGGCTTTACGGAGGCGCGCTGGGCGATGCCGGCGAAGCCGCGATCGCCGAACCAGGGGGACTCGCCCTTGACGAATGCGCCGAGATCCATGCCGGCGCAGAAGAAGCCGCCGGCGCCGGTGAGAATGCCGACCGACAGCGAGTCGTCTGCGTCGAGCTCATCCAGCGCCCCCGCGATGCCCGCGGCGACGGCGGCGTTGACGGCGTTGCGAACCTCGGGCCGGTCGATCGTGATCAGCAGCGTGGAGTCGCCGCGTCGCTCGGTGAGGACGGCGGTAGCGCCCCCCGCGTCGGAGCTCACAGTGGTGTCTCTGGACTCGCGTCGGGCACAGGATTAGATTATCCGGGGGGGAGGGAGCTTGTCGGCTCGCGGCTTCGGGCAGATTCCACCGGCAAGTGTGACGCGGAGCGCACCAAGTGTGACAACTCTGTGTCTTCTGTCCCACAAACGTGGCGATCGTGAGGCTGATGGGCGCCCCATCCGAGAGTTTCGTCCCAAGGGCTGGGTAGCTTGGCTACATGGCCCCTATTGCCATCATCCGTGTCCTCTGCGAAACCAATCCCTCGTTGGGGACGGCCGTGGTCAACGGGCTGCTGGCGTGGGGGACCGTTCTGGGCGCCTCCACGGCCTTCTTCTCAGGGCTGCCTGCGGCACTGTTCGCGCGGGATACCATCTCTGCACGCGTACGCGCCGATTTGATCAATCGGGGAATGGGAATCGGCTTTCGCGTCGGGATGCTTGTCGGCCCCTTGACGCTCTTTGTCTTCGTTGCTAGGATCGTGTCATGAGCGACCTCGACCGCTACGACTATGCGCTCGCCCTGCTGAGCGGCTTGATCGCAATGGCAATCCTCGTCCTATACGCGGCCCTGTGGGCGGTGGCGCTCGCATATGCGGTCGGCTGGACCGTCATCCTCATCCGCCACATCGACGAGTTTCGCACCAAGTAGGGCAGACAGGGCGAGCACCGCATAGCAGCGAACGCGTCACGCCGCGAACAGCGTGAGCTCGGGCTCGCGGTTGCCGCGCAGGACCTCGACGTCGATCTCGACGCAGTCGATGCCGCGCGCGGCGGCCAGGGTGCGCGCCTGGGGCTTGATCCACTTGGCTACGAGCACGCCTCTGCACGAGGCCATCGCGGGGTCGAGGCGGATGCGCTGCAGGTAGCGCGTGAGCTGCTCGACTGACTCCAGGGTGGCGATGCGCTTGATCTCGACAGCGACCCACTCGTCGGCGGTGTCGCGGCACATCAGGTCGACGGGGCCGATGTCGGTGGGCCACTCGCGGCGCACGAGGCGAAAGCCCTCGCCGCACCAGTGGGGCGCGCCGGCGAGCAGCTCCTGCAGTTCGCGCTCGAGGCCCTCCTTTTCGAGCGCGGCGACGTCGTCGATCGGATGGTCGATGTCGGCGAGCACGTCGGATATCGAGATCTCCAGGCGCTCGTCGGCTCGGTGCTTGCGCACGATCAGTCGTTCGATCGAGCCGCCGAGCTCGCCATCGCCGCCACCATTACGCTCCTCCTCCAGCACGGTCGGCGGCGTCATCCAGTTCAGCGGCCGCACGTTCGGACTGCCACCGTCGGCCCACACCATGAAGGTGCCGTCGGCCTTGAGCATCAGCAGGCGCACGGCCTCCGGCAGGACGGTGGTGGTGCGGCCGATGTAGGAAACCTCACAGCGGGCGACGATCAGGCGCATCGCCCGAACGTACAGGCTCGCCCGGATCGACCTGCTGGGAGGGGGCGGGCTCAGGCGGGGGCGTCACCACGACGGCTTCAGCGGGCGCGACCGCGGTGCTCGGCGCAGACTCGTGGGGCGCAACCGGGGTGCTCGGCGCAGGCGTATGAGACGCTCCGCCTGCGCCCGATCCGTCGCTCATCGCCTCGCGAAACTCGCGGATGCCACGGCCGAGGGACCGCGCCAGTTCGGGCAGGCGCCGGGGTCCGAGCACGACCAGGGCGACGGCGGCGATGAACAGCAGGTGGACGGGGTTCTCGATGCCCATGCAGCTCCTACGTGGGGACGGCCAGGGCCGATCACATCCAGGGTACCGCCGAATCGGACCGTAGGCTACGGCAGCGTGGCCCCGGAATCATCGGTGCAGCCCGGCCGTCCCTACCCACCGCCAGGCGTCGGCGAATCGCCGTGGCCGGCGCAGCTGACGGTGCTCGTGGCGATCGGCCTGCAGCTGGCGCTGCCCGAGCGGCTGACGGTCGGCCCGAGATGGCTCATCCCGGGCCTGGAGGCGGCGCTGCTCGTGGGCATGTTCGCGGCGACGCCCAACGAGCTCAAGCACGAGCACGCGCGCAGGCGCAGGGTTGCGCTCGGGTTGACGGCGTTCGTGAGCGCCGCGAACGTGTATTCGCTGGGTGCGCTGACCCACTACCTGCTGCACCACAACGTCGCCAATGGCCGGGCGCTGATCGGCTCGGGGATGCTGATCTGGCTGACCAACTTCCTCATATTCGCCCTGTGGTACTGGGAGCTTGACCGGGGCGGGCCCGGACGGCGCGCCGCCGGGCACGACGGGCCGCCCGACTTCCTGTTCCCGCAGATGTCAGACGACCGCATCGAGCCACGCGAGTGGCGACCGGCGTTCATCGACTACCTGTATGTGTCGCTGACGAACGCGACGGCCTTCTCGCCGACCGACACGATGCCGCTGAGCCCGATGGCCAAGACCGTGATGGGCGTGCAGGCGATGGTGTCGCTGGTGACGATCGGGTTGATCGTCTCACGCGCGGTGAACATCCTCTGAGAAATCTCAGACAGCCGAGACCGCGCGCGGCTCCAGGGCCAGGGCCTGTTCGATCGGCTCCCGCACGGACTTCCCTGCCCCCAGCTCCGAGGCGCGGCCGAGCGCCTGCAACGCGCCCTCGCGGTCGGCCAACCGCAGGCGCAGACGGCCGAGGCGCTCCCACGCGCCGGCGTCCGAGGGTCCCCGGTCAGCGGCCCGGGTCGCGGACTCCTCGGCGAGGTCGATCGCGCCCATGTCCTCGTAGATGCGCGCGGCGAAGCGGTGGGCGGCGGGACGGGAGCCGTCCGCGCGCGCCCAGTCGCGCACCGAGCGCGCGGCCGCCTCGAGGTTGCCGGCCTGCCAGAACGCGAGCGTCATCAGACGGAGCACGGCGACGTTGCGCGGTTCGGCGTCACGCGCGTAGATGAGGCGCTGGGCGGCGAGCGTGTACTCGCCTTCGGCCATCGCGCGCTGGGCGGCGATCATGAAGCGCTCGACGCGCTCGGAGGCGGGGTCGGGGGTTGAGAAGTCGACGAATCGCATCGATCCGGCGGGGACGGTGCGGACGCCGTGGCTGAACTGCACGCGCGCCCATTGCTGGATCTCCTCCTGGCCGGTGGGGTCGCCGGTGAAGTAAATGCCCGCGACGGTGCCGACGCCCCACTCGGGGTAAGACAGGCAGCGGGCGTAGCGGTGCACGACCGAGTGATCGGGCACGCGGCTGGCGAACGGGTCGTGCTTGGCGCGATCCGCCGCCTGGGCGCGGGCGCGCTGCTCGGCCTCGTACGCGCGCCGGCCGGCCTCCTCGCGCTCGCGGCGCGCGGCGGCGGCGCTCGCGCGGACGGCGTTGCGCGAGACGCGACCTCCGCGCGAGCCCTCCGCCAGACGCTCCAGCTGATCGGCGGCCTCGTTGATCGCCTTGAGATGACGCTCGTGCTCGAACTGGCGCCCGGCGGGCGCGATGTCGGGGTGCCAGCGCTTGGCCATGCGCCGGCGCGCGAGCTGGACGTCGCGCTTGTCGAACGGCGGATCGAGCTCCAGCAGGAGCAGGTGCTGCTCGACGTCGAGCACAGTGGTGGGCATGACCACGAAACGTTAGCGGCGATGGGGCGCATGTGGAGCCCGTCGGGCATCGACGCAGCGCTCAGCGCGAGCCCCCGCCCACACGTAACACGGAGGCGGTTCGCCGCAGAGGACCCGTGCGCTGCGCCCACGCCCTATCCTGCGACGCGATGTCGGCTCAGCACGTGTTCACGATGTATCGCCTGTCGAAGGTGCACCCGCCCGACAAGACGGTGCTCGACAACCTCACGCTCGCGTTCTATCCGGGCGCGAAGATCGGCGTGCTCGGCTACAACGGCGCGGGCAAGTCGACGCTGCTGCGGATCATGGCGGGACAGGACGAGGAGTATCGGGGCGAGGCGGCGCTCGCGCCGGGGGCGAGCGTGGGCATGCTCGCCCAGGAGCCGCAGCTGGACGAGGGCAAGGACGTCAGGGGCAACGTGCTGGAGGGCGTGGCCGAGACGCAGGCGCTGCTGGACCGGTTCAACGAGCTCGCGGCCGACTACTCCGAGGAGACGGCCGAGGAGTTCGGGGAGATCCAGGCGCGCATCGACGCGGCGGATGCGTGGAGCCTCGACACCAAGCTCGAATATGCGATGGATGCGCTGCGGCTGCCCCCGCCCGACGCGGAGATCGGCCCGCTGTCCGGGGGCGAGCGCCGGCGGGTGGCGCTGTGCCGGCTGCTGCTGAGCGCACCGGATCTGCTGCTGCTGGACGAGCCCACCAACCACCTCGACGCCGAGTCGGTCGCGTGGCTGGAGCAGCACCTGGCCGAGTACCGCGGCACGGTCGTGGCGGTCACGCACGACCGCTACTTCCTTGACAACGTCGCGGGCTGGATCCTCGAGCTCGACCGCGGCAAGGGAATCCCCTACGAGGGCAACTACTCCAGCTGGCTGGAGCAGAAGCAGGCGCGGCTTGACCTCCAGGAGCGCGCGGAGAAGGGCCGGCGGCGCACGATCGCCGCGGAGCTCGAGTGGGTGCGGACGAACCCGAAGGGGAAACGGACGAAGTCCAAGGCGCGGCTGGCCCGCTACGAGGAGATGATCGCGGAAGAGCGCAACGTCAAGCTCGAGGACGTCCAGATCCACATCCCGCCGGGGCCGCGGCTGGGCGAGAAGGTGCTGAGCGCGAGCGAGCTGCGCAAGGGGTTCGACGATCGGCTGCTGATCGAGTCGCTCTCCTTCGAGCTGCCGCGCGCCGGGATCGTCGGCGTGATCGGCGCCAACGGCGCGGGCAAGACGACGCTGTTTCGCATGATCACCGGCGAGGAGTCACCCGATGCGGGCACGCTGGAGCTGGGCGAGAGCGTCCAGCTGGCCTACGTCGACCAGTCGCGCGACGCGCTGGATCCGAGTAAGAGCGTGTGGGAGGAGATCTCCGAGGGCCTGGACCAGCTGACGGTCGGGGAGCGGGTGGTCAACTCGCGCCAGTACGTCGCCGGGTTCAACTTCAAGGGCTCAGACCAGCAGGCGAAGATCGCCAAGCTGTCGGGCGGCGAGCGCAACCGCGTGCACCTGGCCAAGCTGCTGCGCACCGGCGGCAACCTGCTGCTGCTGGACGAGCCCACGAACGATCTCGACGTGGACACGCTGCGCGCGCTGGAGGAGGCGCTGCTGGGGTTCCCGGGGTGCGCGGTGATCATCTCCCACGACCGCTGGTTCCTGGACCGGGTGGCGACGCACGTGCTGGCGTTCGAGGGCGACTCGCGGGTGGTGTGGTTCGAGGGAAACTTCGACGCCTATGAGGAACACCGCCGCGAGCGCCTCGGCGCGGCGGCGGAGCGGCCGCACCGGATCACCTACAAGCGGCTCGTGCGCGGATGACGGACGCCCCACCCGCCCGCTGGACACCCCGCCACGGCGCTCGCCAACGGCTGAGGTCGCCCGGGGCTGGGCGTAGCCCGGGGGCGATGACGCGATGCGGGTAAGCTCACGTTGCGCGATGACGACGCAACTCATCAAACCCTTGGAATGAAGGAGATTGGCGATGGCTGACTACACGACAAAGCAGATCGATGAGATGGAGGGCGCGTTCGGCGGCGGCCTGAAGAAGGCCCGCGCCGAACTCGGCGTGGAGTCATTCGGCATGCAGGTGGTGGACCTGCCGCCGAACTACACCGACTACCCCGAGCACGACCACGAAGGCGACGGCCAGGAGGAGGTCTACTCGGTCATGCGCGGCTCCGGCGAGATCGACGTCGAAGGCGAGCGCATCCCGCTCACCCCCGATATCCTCGTACGCGTCGGACCCGCCACGAAGCGCAAGATCTACTCCGGCCCGGAGGGACTGCGCCTGCTGGCGTTGGGTGGAACGCCCGGCGCGGCATACGAGGCGGCGGAGTTCACCGAACTCGCCAGCGCCTAGGGCACCGCTGAGCGGCGCGACGCGGCGTCCTTACCGATCGGAGATCCGATGGGATCTCCGATCGGCCAGCACGCGTGCGAAGCACGCCACGCTCCCTGCGTCCTGGCCTCGCTTGCCCAGCGGCACCCTAGGGGGCGTAGCTGCCCTATCTGAGTTCAGCGCGTAAACGCCTGATCGTCGTTCAACCGCAGCGCGGTGGCGGCGATCAGGCGGGCGGCGGCGTGGACGTCGTCGAGTTGGACGAGCTCGACCGGGGAGTGCATGTAGCGCAGGGGGATCGACACGAGCGCGGTGGGCACGCCGTCGCGCGCGAGGTGGACTGCGTCGGCGTCGGTGCCGGTCGCGCGGGCGGAGGCCTCGACGGTGAACGGGATCTGCTCCTCGGTGGCGGTGTCGTACAGCAGCTCGAACAGCCGCGGGTGGATGGTGGAGCCGCGGGTGATGACCGGGCCCGAGCCGAGCGGGTGCTTGCCGAGCTCCTTGATCTCGATGCCGGGCGCGTCGGTGGCGTGGGTGACGTCGATCACGATCGCCGCGTCGGGACGCTGGGAGAACGTGGTCGTGCGCGAGCCGCCGAACGTGATCTCCTCCTGAGCGACGGCGACGGCGGCGGTCTCCCAGGCGGCGCCCCCCGCCTCCGCCACCAGCCGCGCGGCTTGCAGCGCGACGAACGAGCCGATGCGGTTGTCCAGCGCGCGCGAGACGAGCCGCCCGCCGAGCAGGTCGACGGGATCGGCGTCGATCACGGCGACGTCGCCGATGCGCACGTGCTCGCGCGCCTGCTCGCCGTCGTGAGCGCCGATGTCGATGTGCAGCTCGCGGAGCTCGACGACCTTCTTGCGGTCCTCCTCGCGCAGCAGATGGATCGGCTTCTTGCCGACGACGCCACTGAGCACCCCCTCGCGGGTGGCCAGCGCCACGCGCTGGCCGACGAGGATCTGAGCGTCCCAGCCGCCGACGGGCGCAAACCACAGGTAGCCCTCGTCGTCGATGTGGGTGACGATCAACCCGATCTCGTCGATGTGGCCCATCACGAGCAGTCGTCGCGGCGGCTGGGAGGCACCGTGCCGGGCCGGCACGCGGGCCAGCGGCGTGCCCACCACATCGGTGCTCACATCCGCGAACGCGCCGGCCGCCTGCAGCCAGATCGCCGCCGGGTCGGTCTCGTACCCGGAGGGCCCGTGCGCGCGAAGCAGGTCGAGCAGCAGCTGGGGAGCGGCGCTCTGCTCGGTTGCGCCGGCGTCGTCTGCGTCGCTCATGCGGCCAGCAACTGTCGCAGAACGTACCGCAAGATGCCGCCGTGCCGGTAGTAGTCGGCCTCGCGCGGCGTGTCGATGCGTACGCGAGCGTCGAAGGAGATCGGCTCGCCCGCGGCCGGCTGAGCCGTGACCCGCACCTCGCGCGGGGGTGGGCCGCCCGCGTTCAGCGCATCCGCGAGCCCCTCGATCGCGAACGCCTCCTCGCCGGTGAGCCCCAGTGACTGTGCGCTCTGCCCGTCGGGGAACTGCAGCGGCAGCACGCCCATCCCGACGAGGTTGGAGCGATGGATACGCTCGAAGGACCGCGCGATCACGGCGCGCACACCGAGCAGCTTCGTCCCCTTCGCGGCCCAGTCGCGCGAGGAGCCCGAGCCGTACTCCCCGCCGGCGAGCACGACCAGCGGCACGCCCTCCTCGGCGTAGCGCATGGCGGCGTCGTAGATCGACATCTCCTCGCCGCTCGAGGGTCCCGGCCCCTCGTCGGGCGCGTCGGCTGCGGCGCCCGCGGGAGCCCCCAGGTAGCGAGTGACGCCGCCCTCCGGAAGACGATCACGCCCGCCCCCGAGCTGGTTGCGCAGGCGGATGTTGGCGAACGTGCCGCGCACCATCACCTCGTGGTTGCCGCGGCGGGCGCCGTAGGAGTTGAAGTCGCGCGGGGCGACGCCCTGCTCTTGCAGGTAGGCCCCGGCGGGCCCATCGCGCTTGATCGCGCCGGCCGGGGAGATGTGGTCGGTCGTGACGCTGTCGCCGAGCAGCGCGAGCACGCGCGCGCCCCGCACGTCGGCGAGGAGCTCGGGCTCGGCGGGCATACCCTGGAAGTAGGGGGGCAATCGCACGTACGTCGAGCGCTCGTCCCACTCAAAGCGCTCGCCCTGGGGCACCTCCAGCCCGTTCCAGCGCTCGTCGCCCGCGAACACCTCGGCATAGCTCTTGCGGAACATGTCCGCGCGCACGGCCTCAGCGATCGTCCGCGCGATCTCCTGCTCGGAGGGCCAGATGTCGCGCAGGTAGACGTCCTCCCCGCGCTCGTCCCGACCGAGCGGATCGTGTACGAGGTCGATGTCCATCGTGCCGACCAGCGCATAGGCGACGCACAGCGGCGGGGAGGCGAGGTAGTTCATCTTCACGTCGGGATTGATCCGCCCCTCGAAGTTGCGATTGCCCGAGAGCACCGAGACGACGGCGAGGTCGGCGTCGTCGACGGCATCGGAGATCTCCCGGGCGAGCGGGCCGGAGTTGCCGATGCACGTCGTGCAGCCGTAGCCGACGAGGTTGAAGCCGAGCCGCTCCAGGGGCTCGGTCAGCCCGGCGCGGTCGAGGTATTCGGTGACGACCTTCGAGCCGGGCGCGAGCGAGGTCTTGACCCACGGCTTGCTTCTCAGCCCCCGCGCGAGCGCGTTGCGCGCGAGAATCCCCGCGCCGATCATCACCGACGGGTTGGAGGTGTTGGTGCAGCTCGTGATCGCCGCGATCACGACGTGTCCGTGGTCGAGCTCGAACGTCTCGCCGTCGACGGTGACGCTCGTCGCGGTGCCGTTGTGCGGCAGCGTGCCCGCCGCGGCGCCCGCGGGCAGCTGCGGTTGGGAGAGGCTGGGCAGCGGCTTGTGTCCCGGCTGGTTGGCCGGCGGATCGGAGGCGGGGTAGGACTCGGCGACCGCCTCGTCCTGGGCGTCGACCTGGTCGCCGTCGCTCGGCGCGTAGTCGCGCAGCGCCTGCAGGAACACGGCTTGCGAGGAGCTCAGCGCGACGCGATCCTGCGGACGCTTGGGCCCGGCGAGGCTCGGCTCGACGGTGGCGAGGTCGAGCGCGATCTCCTCGGAGAACGTCGGCTTCTCCGAGCGCTCGTCGTGCCACAGACCCTGCTCGCGGGCGTAGGCCTCGACCAGCGCGATCTGCTCGGCCGGGCGACCGGTGAGCTCCAGGTATGACAGCGTCTCTGCGTCGATCGGGAAGATCGCGCAGGTGGAGCCGAACTCGGGCGACATGTTGCCGATCGTCGCGCGGTCGGCGATCGGCAGCCCGGCGAGGCCGGCGCCGTAGAACTCCACGAACTTCCCCACCACCCCGCGCTCGCGCAGCATCTCGGTGACGGTCAGCACGAGGTCGGTCGCGGTCGCGCCCGCGGGCAGCTCGCCGTGCAGGCGGAAGCCGAGCACCTGCGGGATCAGCATCGACATCGGCTGTCCGAGCATCGCCGCCTCGGCCTCGATTCCGCCCACGCCCCAGCCGAGCACGCCGAGGCCGTTCACCATCGTGGTGTGCGAGTCGGTGCCGACGAGCGTGTCCGGGTAGGCCTGACCCCCTCCGGGAGACGTGTCCGCAAAGACGACGCGCGCGAGGTACTCGAGGTTGACCTGGTGCACGATGCCTGTGTCGGGCGGCACGACCGCGAAGCGCTCGAACGCCCCCTGGCCCCAGCGCAAGAACGCGTAGCGCTCCCGGTTGCGCTCGAACTCGCGCTCAGCGTTGATCCTGAACGCGTCGCGGGTACCGAACGCGTCGACCTGCACCGAGTGGTCGATCACGAGCTCGGCCGGCACGAGCGGGTTGATCTTCGCCGGGTCGCCGCCCATCTGCGCGATCGCGTCGCGCATCGCGGCGAGATCGACGACGGCGGGCACGCCGGTGAAGTCCTGCATCAGCACGCGCGCGGGCGTGAACGCGATCTCCTTGCTCGGCTGCGCCTGCGCATCCCAACCGGCGAGCGCTTGCACGTCGGCCGCCGTGACCGAACCGTTGGCGCCCTCCGTGCGCAGGAGATTCTCCAGGAGGATCTTCAGCGAGAACGGCAGTCGCGCGACGTCGTAATGCTGCTGCAGCGCCTCGAGGCGAAATATCTCATACGTGCGCCCGCCGACATCGAGCGTGCCTCGCGCGCCAAAGCTGTTGTCCGACATGTGTCTCCTGGGTCGATCTACCGGGGTCTACCCGCAGTCTCGCAGAGTCACGCGCGCCTCGCCGATGCGCAAATCCGCGCCGGCGAGACGTCTCGCCGACCGTCTGCGCAGGGCTCGACCACGACGTCGTGACCGGCGTGCTCGCGGTCTGAGGCAGTGCGCTCGACAAATAGCCGCGACTATGATGCCGGGTCGATGAGCACGATCAAATCTCGCGTGGCGGATCTGCTGCCGGCGCGTGTCAAGAGCGCCATCCTGGACGGGCTGCTGCGCGCCACGGTGTCCTGGCGCCTGATTCGCCGCCGGCGCTCGGCGTTCGTATCCGGCTATCTGGCAGGTATGAAAGGGATCGAGATCGGGGCGAGCAGCCATAACCGCTTCTATCTCGACGCGATCAACGTGGATCGCTTCGAGGGTGACGACACGGTATACAAGCGCGAGGAGCGCCGCCTGGTCTTGCACGCGGTGAAAGTCGATGTAGTGGCGCCGGGAGACGAGCTTCCGTTTGACGAGAACTCTTACGATTTTGTGTTCTCCTCGCACGTGATCGAGCATTTTCCCGACCCGATCAAGGCGCTGTTCGAGTGGGTGCGTGTCGCCCGTCACTACGTGGTCGTGATAGCGCCGCACCGTAACCGCACGTTCGATATCGAAAATCCCCTCACACCCGTGGCGGAGCTGGTGGAGCGCCACCGTGGCGGTTTCGCCTCGGACGTGGATCGGCACTGGAGCGTGTGGACATGCGAGAGCTTCATCGAGTTGTGTAACACGACGGGATTGCATGTAACCGATCACCAGGACCCAGACGACAAGGTCGGCAACGGCTTCACCGTGGTGATCGACGCAGCCCGGTCTCGAGCTCGAGTCGGATAACCGCCCACGACGACGACCCCGGATTCACTCCGGGGTCGTCGCTCTCATTCCCTGGGGAGGGAATCGCGCAGCGGCCGCCACGAGTTGGGCGACGCCATTCCTCGGCAGCGCCGCCAAGATCTTTGTTCCTTTATCAGGTGTTCGCTCCGCTGTGCGAAGCACGACTCGCCAGAGTCCCACCGCCGCTGTGGCCGGCTATCCCCTCAAGTGCCCGGCGCCGACTTGCCCGGTATGTTCACTGACTTCTATTCGCAGCCGGCCACGCGATGGATCAGTGCGATCGAGATTTACCCAAAAGATCAGCGCGTGGGAGCGGTCGCGCGTGTGACACGGCCCTTGCCCTGGCGCTTGGAGCGCAGCAGCGCGGTGTCACAGGCCTGCAGCAGCGCGTCCGTGCCCATCGGCGCGTTCCATTGCGCCACGCCGATCGACGCGCCCATGCCGGGGGTGATCTCCTGCGAGGGCAGCTTCTGCAACCGCGCCAGCGCACGCGAGGCCGCCGCGGCGGCGCTGTCCAGCTCGGCGTTGGGCAGGATCACGACGAACTCGTCGCCGCCGTAGCGGGCGACGCGATCGAAGGCGCGAAACTCGCCGACGAGCGCCTGGCCGACCTCGCGCAGGACCGTGTCGCCGGCCTGGTGGCCGTGGCGGTCGTTGACGAGCTTGAAGTTGTCGAGGTCGATCAGCATGCACGACAGCGGGCTTCCAGTGCGCATCGCGCGGCCGATCTCCTCGTGCAGGCGCCGGCGCATGCCGCGGTGGTTCATGCAGCCGGTGACGGTGTCGGTGCCGGCCTCCGCGCGGGCGCGCACGAGCGCGAGCGCGGTGGCGGCCTGGTCGGCGAGCGTCGTGGCGAGCTCGATCGAGCGCTCGTCATACGCCTCGGCGAGCTCGCGGCGCACGAGCACCACGACCGCCTGCACCTCGCCGCTCACCGCGACTGGAAGCAGCAGCGCGCAGCTGGCCTTGCCCGTAGCCACGAGCCGGGGCAGCGACGCCTGCAGCTCACGGTGCTCGGCGGCGAGGAAGCTGCGCGCGGTGTTCGCCACCCAGCTGACGCCCGCCGGGCGCTCGGAGCGTGGCGCCAGGTAGCTGAGCCGCCCCTCGCCCTCGAACAGGTACACGACCACCGGCTCCTCCTCGGCGGGAGGTTTGCGGAGATGATGGACGTGCACCTCCTCGGCCCCGGGCGCGAGCAGCAACTCGCGGGCGAACCCGCGGAAGATCTCCTCGCCGTCGCCTGCCTCGTCAGCCAGCAGCGCCAGGCGTCGCACGCCGGCGAGCACCGGGTCGGTGCGCGCCGAACCCGTGCGCGCAGGCTGCTCGAAGGTATCCGTACCCGCACCGCCCACCTGACGGACTGTAGCGCTTTCGGGGCATGAACTGTTATTTGAATGTCACGGTCACGGACGCGACGGATCTCGGTTCGCCTCTGTTCTTCGGCACGAACCCGACGCGTACGCGCACCTTCAGCGGCCGCTTGTGGCGCTGCGCCGCGCGCGTAAGCGGGATCTTCAGCGTCACCGCTTTCTGCGCTTGCTTGAAGCTGCGAGAGAGGCTCACCAGGTGCTTGCCCCCGCCGCTGAGCCGTCCCGACGCATAGGTCTGGACGGTCAGGTAGACGGTATGGCCGATCACCCGGCGCCGCACGATCCGCACGGGGCAGCCGCTCACCGAGATCGTCGTGCTCTGTTTGACCTGCTTGCCGTTCTGGGCGACGATCGTGGTCGGCATCGCGAGCCTATGCGCACACAGGTTGCCGTTCGCCGCCAGCGCCGAGTGCGGGCCGACCGGCAGGCTCAGCGCGAAGCTCGAGACCGGCACGTCGGGTATCGACGCGAACGTGGAGCTGGTGATCCCTTTTTTGATGTTCGTGTTTCCAGTGAGGATCACCCGCACATTGTCGCCTTCGAGGATCACGTCGAGGTCGGGGAACGCGAGACCGCCGTGGGAGACGAGGTAGGCCGGACCGGACAGCCTGCCCGGGAGCACGGGCGTGGTCGCGCTCGCCCCGCCGACCAGCGAGCCGATCGGGCAGGTGCGGGGGTTCTGCGCGAACGTGACCTCCGGACAGGCCTGCTGCAGCGTGCTCAGCCGCGCCGGGAGCGCCAGCGGTAGCTGCGCGAACACCGAGGAGATATTCGCCTGATGGGCCGGCTGGGTGAGGCTGACCTGCAGGCTCGCCCCACCCCGTTTGGTGGTTTTGGCGGAGGTCGAGGCACTGAACGACGGCTTGAACGCGAGCGCGCCGCAGCTGCTCACCTGAAACGGACTCGACACGATCTGCATCGTGTTGAACGTCGAGGTCAGCGTCGAGTCGGTCGCAAGCGGGGCGCAGTTGGTCGGGTTGAACAGGAAGTTTGGCCGTGTGATGGCGACGCTGAGACTCTTCAGCCGCAGCGGCACGCCCTCGACGATCGTCGGCAGGGAGCTCGTGGCGATCACGCGGGCGGTGTGGGGGTCGACGCCGATCGCCGCGCGCGTGAGGACGCAGTCGCAGGCCCCGCTGCCGAGGTCGAACGGCCCGGCCACGGCCGGCACGGGGATCGACAGCCCGTAGGGGGCGCCGCCGTAGGGACCGGTCAGATACACGGGGCCCGCGAACGAGTACGGTTCCGAGCCCGCGCCGACGCTGACCGTCGCCTTGCCGATTTCACTGCTCGCCGAGCACGTGCCAGCCTGCGCCTGCGGTTCGCCGCACAGCGGCACCGAGGGAATCGCGCCGACCAGGCCCGGAGGCAGGACGGTCGTTACGTGCGCCAGGTACTGCTGGCCATCTGCTCGGTTCAGGTTGAACGTGTAGGAGGTGTAGGCGCCGGCGTTGGGCGAGGAGCTCTGCGTGCTCTGCTTGAGCGAGAACGGCAGCGGGGATGGACACCCGGTCGTTGTGAACGGCGTCGCGCTCAGCGCCTGAGATCCGCCGGTGTATGGCGTGAAGAGCGCTTGGACTTGCGTGGTCCCACAGGCCAGGGGATTTGCCAGCGGCGCGCGCGCGCCGCTGGCGAGCTTCAAGATCAACTCGCTGAACGGGAGCTGGGGGTTTTCCGTGAAGCTCGCTTCCAGTCTGCCCGTTTCCAGGTTGGGGGTGACCAAGCCCTTGAGCCTGACCGAAACGCCGTAGACGCTCTCGGCGTCGAGGTAGATCGTGTAGGGAGGGCCTGTGATGGGTCCGCCGTTCGGGCTGCCCATATAGACGTTGCCCGCAAGCGAGCCCGGGGGCAGATCGGTTTCGATCGTGACCGTCCCCACTTTGGAGGCGGGTGGACAGGTGACTGGATTGGTGGCGCCGATTCCGATCTGGGCCGCGGTGCAGGCTTCCAGTTCATGCGCAGCCGAGGGGTTGAGCGTCAGTCCTCCGGGCAGTTTCACCTGAACATCCCTGATATCGGCCGTGTTAATTTCGTTTTCGCCTTCGTTTTGCGGCGCCTTGACTACCGTTGTCCCGCCATCGGGGCGATCCGATTCAGCGGTCTCGGGCTTGACTTCAACGGTCGGTTTGAACGGCACTTCCTTGCAACCTTCGACCCCCACCGGGGTATGGGTTTCGGTTCTCGAGATTGCTCCTTCATACGATTCGACTTCCAGACGAGACGTCGCGCTGCTCGAGCACATACTCGGAAGTGTCAGGAAGTCGCCTTTGCCCGCACGACCGTTGAAGAGCAGCCTGGACTTCAGAACCGGAATCGCTTTGGAGATGTTTTTGATTTCAAAATACTCGTGGTAGTCGGTGTTCCAGCTGACGTGGCCTTCGAGGAAGACATGTTCGTTTGCCACCAGCGGCACTTCCACGTGGATGCCGAACTCCAGAGGCAGGCCCACCGGTTGTTCGAGGTTGTAGACGGTGCCCGTAACGGACGTGTTCGCGGCGAACACGAAAACTGTCAGTTCGTCTTTGCCGACTTCGGTGTCCGTCGCGCATTTGTCAGCGTTGAAGTCTTTGATCGAACACTTCGGCAGCGCCTCCGGATTGGCGGCGAGACCCGGAGAGATGTCGACGCGGACATTCTTGAGCACTCCTTCGGGTTCGCTTCCCAGCAGCACTTTCTTTGAGTTGAGTTCGAACGAGGTGATTCCCCACTGGGGATGCCCAGCAGCCTGGGTATAAGCTTCGCCGTGGTTTTTTTCTATACCCGCATACGTGCACGATGGGGCCGTGCAAGTCGTCGCTTCGAAGTTGTGTTCTTCGACGCCAAACGCCGCTTGCGCGGCCGGTGCCGAGGCCCCTGCGACCAGAGCGCTCGCCAGCGCCACGAGCAATGCTCTCTGGGCAGCGTGCCTCATCTTCTCCCCTCCTCGAACACAGGGCTGATATACCCAGCTCGCGGCGCTTCTAGTCATTTGAGTTGGGGCGAACCCGCCAACCGGCGAGCCCGCCCCTCCACATCTACCCGAACCTGACGGTCACATAGGCGACCGACGACGGCGCGCCCTTCTTCTTGGGCACGAACCCTACCCGCACCTTCGTGCTGAACGGACGTCCCCTGCGCCGGCCGGCGCCCGAGAGCGGCACCTTCAGCGACGCCGAGCTCTGAGCTTGGCCGAGGCTGCGAAAGACCGTCGCCAGGCCATTGCCTTTGCCGCTGATCCGTCCGGGCGAGTACGTCTGCACGGACAGGTAGACGGTGTTGCCGATGACCCTGTGCCCGGCGATGCGCACGGGGCAGTTGTTGACCCTGATCGTCGTGTTCTGCTTGAACGTGCTCCCGTTCTGCCCGACCATCGTCGTGGGCATCACGAGCTTGTTCGCGCACAGGCTGCCGTTGGCCGTGAGCGCGGAGTGCGCTCCGACCGGCAGGTTCACCGTGATGCTCGACACGGGGACATCCGGGGTGCTCGCGAAGTTGGTCGTGGTGATCCCGTTTTTGATTTTCGTGTTGCCGACCAGGATCACGCGCACCCCTTCGCCTTCGAGGAGCAGGTCGAGATCCGGGAACGCCTCCCCGCCGTGCGAGACGAGGATCGCTGGTCCTTTCAGTTTCACGGCGAGCGTGGGCGTGTTGGCCCTGACGCCGCCGACGAACGAGCCGGACGGGCATTCGTAGGGGTTGTTCGCGAACGTCTTTTCAGGGCACGCTTTCTGCAGCGTGCTCAGCCGCGAAGGCAGCTGCTTGGGCAGCTGCACGAGCACCGACTTGACGTTCGCGTCGCCCACCGGCATGTTGATCGTCGTTTCCAGGCTCGCGCCGTTGGCTTTGGAGGTCTTCGCCCCCGTCGCCGCGCTGAACTTCGGCTTGAACGCTAGCTTGTTGCAGTTGCTCACCTGGAACGGGCTGGACAGGGTCTGCGTCGCGGTTCCAGCGACGCCGGGCACAAACCCGGTGAGCGTCGTTTCGGTCGCCAGCACGCCGCAGTTTGTCGGGTTGAGCAGGAAGCCCTGCTTGTTGATGCTGACGATGACCCTCTTCAGGCGCAGCGGTATGCCCTTGACGATCGTCGGCAGGGTGCTCGTCGCGAGCACACGGGCCGAATACGGTTCGACGTTGATCGTCCCGCGAGTGACGACATTGCCAAGGTTGAACGGCCCGGCCACGGCCGGCACCACGACGGACATCCCGAACGGCGCGCCGCGGTAGGGACCGGTCAGGTAGACGTTGCCGTTGAATTCGTATGGCGTCGGACCCGCGCCCGCCCTGACCGCGACCACGCCGATTTTGCTGGTGACCGGGCATTCTCCGCTGTTCGCCTGCGCTTCGGGGCACTTGGTCACCGTCGGCAGCAGTCCGACGAGGCCGGCCGGCAGCGCCGTCCTGATCTGCGACAGGTACTGCTGGCCGTCAGCCCGTTCGATGTTGAGCGCGTAGGACGTTTTTTCGCCTCCGCTCGGAGCCTGGTTCGCGGTCGCCTGGGTAAGCGAGAACGGCAGCGGTGAGGCGCATCCCGTAACCGAGGCGCCGAACGAGACTTCCTTGGAAGCCGGCGTGCCGGTGACCGGCACGAAGCTCGCCGAACCGGTGGGCGTTCCGCATACGAGCGGGTTGGCGATCGAGGTGAGCACTCCTCTGTTGAAGTGGAGGCTCAGCTTGGTGAACGGCTGTTCGGGGTTTTCCTGGAAGATCGTCGTGACCCGACCGGTGGCTTCGTTGGGCACGACTTCGCCTTTGAGGCGAACCGAGATGCCGTACTTTTTCGAGCCGGCGACGACGTAGACGATGTACGGAGGACCCGTGATGGGACCTGTTTCGGAGCCGGTGACCGGACCGCCGAGGTACATGTTGCCGGTCAACGACCCCGCGGGCAGCGTCGGAACTTCGAGGCTTACGGTTCCGAGTTCCGACCCCGCCGGGCATTCCGAGCCGAACACTTCGCTGTGAATCCTAGCCTGCGCGACCGTGCAGGCTTGGAGCCCGTTCGCGGCGGACGGGTTCAGCGTCATGCCTTCGGGCAACGTGACCGACGCTGTCTTGACCTGGGACTGGGCGTTTGCTTTCGGTTCGTTCGGCACCGAGGCTGCGGTCGTGAGTTCGTTGGGCTGATCGGAGAGCGTCGATCCGGAGGCCAGCGCGAAGGCCGGTTCGAACAGCAGGCTCCCGCAGCCGCTCAGCCCGATCGGCGTCGTGAACGTCTTCGCAGGAGATGCCTTGCCTTCGAGGTCCGTGACTTTCAGCGACGTGGTGTTGTGGCCCGGGCAGCTCGTTGGGTTGGTGATGAAGTCGCCCGTGCCGATGTTGCCTTTGAAGGTGAGGCGCGAGCGGATCAGCGGCAGCTTCGGCGAGACGTCGATTTCGAAGTAGTCGTGGTAGTCGCCTTCACCGGTGCCCCTGGCTTCCCTGCCCCATTCGACATTGCCCTTGATCAGCGTGTGGGCGAAGTACTGCTGTGCCTCGAGGAATGCCTGTTCGACCAACGAAGGGAAGCCGTTTTCGCCGGGTTTCGCGCCTTTGGCTTCGGCTTCTTCGAAGCCTTTTTTGAGCAGCGCTCCGGTCAGCGGCATGGGGAGCCCAAGCGCGACGCCGTACAGCGAGGAGAGTTTGGAGCCGTTGGCCACGCTTTCGCCTTCGCCCGGCACCAGGTCGTAGACGGTCCCGGAGAGCGGCAGATCGCCCGCTCCACCTGCTTTGGGGTCGCCGCCGTACACCGTCGCATTGTTTTCGCCGATTGCGCTTTCTTTGCATTCGGGTCCCGGCGCGGTGAAGAATCCGCTTCCGGGGACCAGTTCTTTGCCGAGTTCCGCCAGCGAGCACCGCGGGACCGCAAACGGGTTGCTCGCAAGCCCCGGTGCGACGTCCGTGCGGATGTGCGTGACCCGCAGCGTCGGCACGACGGTGCCGGTCGAATATTTGCCGCCGGGAACGGTCAGGACCTTGAAGTCGGTGACGCCGAACGGCACCCGGCCGCCGGCTGCGGTGAAGCCTTCTTTTTCGGCTTCTTCGACCGTGATGTTGGCCCTTGGCTCGAAGAAGCCCGGTTCCACTTTTTCCTGCCCGCAAGTCGGTACCTGGCAGTTGGTCGCCACGAGCTTTTCGACCAACGGCACTTCTTCGGCGGCCTGCGCCACCGCAGGCACCAGGACGGCGACTACGCTCACGACCAGCGCGAGGAGCGAGACACGGACGTGGGACCTCATGAGCTACCTCCAATTGCCTGCCGGGTTCCTGTACCCGGCCCTTGACCCTTCGCGATCCCGAAAGTTGCGGCCCTTCGAGAATCCTTATTGAGCGAATCCCACCCACTCTCGCCACTGTAGAGCAAGCCCTCGCTGACCCATGCACCTTCCATTGCAAACCCCACCTTACACGTCCATCAAGCACCCATGCGTCAGTACCCGCCCGTGGGCTGCTGCGGGAGACTACGGAGCGGACGAGCGCGCTATGCTCGAATGCGTGGCCAGCGCTGATGAGGAACGACTGCTGCAGGCGGTGGCAGGGGATCTGTCTTCCCAACCGACGGACCGCCGAAAGAGAGCTCGCGGACTGGGGCGAGCGCGACGCCGAGATCCTGGTCCGCACCGGCTCGGATCCGGAGCTTGCCGAGCACGCCGCCGGCGCGCCTGAGCTCAGGCGACCTTGAGATGTCCTCGTCGGCGACACCGTGCTTGCATGCCGACGGATGGATCTTCACGACGGAATTGTAATACGAAACTACGGGAGGCCCCTTCGCCGGACGAGCCGATCCCCGTTGGTCTTGCCTGACCTGACGCGGGCGGGAAGAACTCGGCGTCACTTGGCGGCCTGCAGTTGACAGAGAATCGTGCGTTCGACCCGTATGCGCTCCCAAACTGCTACCATAATGGGATGAGCAAGCAGATCGCCGTCCGCCTCCCGGATGAGCTCGTCGACTTCGTAGACGAACTCGTCGGCTCCGGCGCCGGACGCAGCCGAGCCGCCGTCGTCACGGTGGCGCTCGAACGCGAGCATAGGCGTGCGGTCGCGGCCCGCGACGCCGAGATCCTGGCCCGCACCGGTCCGGACCCAGAGCTTGCCGGGCTGGCCGAGCACGCCGCCGGCCTGCCCTCCGCGCTTGACTGATGCGCCCGATCCACGCCGCGCGGCTCGACAAGACCCGGCCCGTGCTGATCCTCACGCGCGAGCTGGTGCGCCCACACCTCGCGACCGTGACCGTCGCACCGATCACGACGACCATCCGCGGGCTCTCGACCGAGGTGCCAGTCGACACCGCCAACGGCCTCGCGGGACCTTCGGTCGTCAGCTGCGACAACATCACCACGATCCCCACGAGCACCTTGGGAGAGCAGATCGGCGTATTGCTCGACCGTCAGGAGCGGGCTCTCAGCGAGGCGATCCGGGCCGCGTTCGACCTTGATTGATCCGGCATCCCAAGCCGTCGCTACACTACCGCCACGGAGCCGATTCGCACCGATTTCAAGGGCTATGAAGGCCAGTTCGTCGCTATGGATGCTGCGGCGGGAGCGCGGAGCACGGCCGGCTGAGGCGAATGAAGCCCCGCTGAGCTACGTCAGCTGCCGGACCTTCTCAGCGGCCTGGCGGGCGAGCGCCGCGCGATGGCGCGTGGCGCCGCCGAGCAGCGCGGCGTCGAGCTGGGCGCGCTTGTAGAGCCAGTGCACGTCGGCCTCCCAGGTGAAGCCGATGCCGCCGTGCAGCTGGATCGCGGCGGCGGTGACGGACCGCCCGCCCTCGGCCGCGGCGGCGGCCGCGAGCGCCGCCGCCTCTCCGAGCAGTTGCGGGTTGGCGTCGGCGGCCCAGGCCGCGTAGTAGGCGGTGGAGCGGGCGCTCTCGGTGTCGAGCAGCATCTCCGCGCAGCGATGGGCGACGGCCTGGAAGGAGCCGACGGGGACGCCGAACTGCTTGCGCTCCTTGACGTAGGACAGCGTCATCTCGAGCGCGCGCTGGCAGACGCCGACGACCTCGGCCGCGAGCGCCGCGCGGATGCGGTCGGCGGCGCCGGGGCCGAGGGGCGCTCCCGCGCCGGCGACGGTCGCAAAGCGCCGGGTGGGGTCGATCGAGACGAACGTATCGGACTCGGGCGCGACGAGCAGCTCGGCCTCCTCGCCGTCGAGCACGACGACGACCGCCGCGCCGGCGGCGTCTGCCGCCAGCTCACGCGTGCCGATGCCGGCGGTGAGCTCCCCCGAGGCCAGGCCGGGCAGCCAGCGGGCCCGCTGCTCGTCGGTGCCCGCGGCCTGGATGACCGCGGCGGCCGTGGCGGTGGAGAGGAAGGGCGTGGCCGCGCAGGCGTAGCCGAGCTCCTCGAGCAGCACCGCCAGCTCGACCGCGCCGAGCCCCTGCCCGCCGTGCTCCTGCGCGACGGCGATGCCGGGCCAGCCGAGCGCCACGAGCTCGCTCCACAGCGCGGCGTCGTACGCGCCGTCCTGCGCCGCCTCGCGCACCTTGGCGAAGGGCGAGCGCGCGGACAGCAGCTCGCGGGCGACGTCCTTGATCTCGCGCTGCTCGGGGCTGAGGTCGAAGTCCATGGTTGTTATATGCCTCCCTCGCCTGCTGTGTGTGTGGCGCCTAGCGCGACTTGGGGAGGCCGAGCACGCGCTCGGCGACGATGTTCTTGAGCACCTCGGTGGTGCCCCCCTCGATCGAGTTGCCGCGCGCGCGCAGCAGCTCATACGCCCACGGATCGCCGGCGCGCAGCGCGCTGGGTCCGAGCAGGTCGGCGGCGAGCTGGGTGAGCCGCTGGTTGGTGTCCGACCACATCCACTTGACCAGCGAGCCCTCGGGACCGGGCTGGCCGTAGCGCTCGGTGGCGGTCAGCCCGCGGTAGGCGGTGAGGCGCACGATCTCGGTGCGCAGGTGCAGCTCACCGAGACGGTCGGCGACGACCGGATCCTCGAGCAGGCCCGCGCGGGCGGTCTGTGCGATCGCGCGGTCGAGCAGCTGGCGCAGGCGCACCTGCAGGAAGAAGCCGAGGCCGGCGCGCTCGTTCATGAGCGTCGTGAGCGCGACCTTCCAGCCGTTGCCCTCGCCCCCGAGCACGTTCTCCTCAGGGATGCGGGCGCCGTCGAGGAACAGCTCGTTGAACTCGGGCTCGCCGGTGATCTGGCGCAGCGGACGGATCTGCACGCCGTCCTGCTGCATGTCCATCAGGAAGTAGGTGAGCCCCTTGTGCTTGGGCGCGTCGGGGTCGGTGCGGGCGAGGAGCATGCACCACTTCGAGAACTGCGCGCCGCTCGTCCAGACCTTCTGACCCGTGACGACCCAATCGTCGCCGTCGCGCACGGCGCGGGTCTTCAGACTCGCCAGATCCGAGCCGGCGTCGGGCTCGGAGAAGCCCTGGCACCAGATCTCATCGGCGGTGAGGATCGGAGCGAGGTAGCGCTGCTTCTGGCGATCGCTGCCCCAGGTCATGATCGTCGGACCGGCGAGCAGCAGCCCGAGCACGTTGATCGGCAGCGGAGCGCCGCAGCGGCCGAGCTCCTCGAAGAAGATCGCCGACTCGGTCAGCGTCGCGCCGCGGCCGCCATACTCGCGCGGCCAGTGCACGGCAGCCCAGCCGCCCTCGGCGAGCCGGCGCTGGAAGTCTCGCCGCCAGGCGTGCCTGCGTTCCTCGCCCCCGTCGGGCTCTGCGCCGGCGTGATTGGCGGCGAACCAGGCGCGCAGCTCGTCGCGGAACGCGATCTCCGGCTCACTGAACGTCAGGTCCACAGTTCCTCCTCCGCAACGGCCGCACGATGCGAGCCCGGATGTCCTTCAGGTCATCGGCATCAGCGATCATACGGACTCCTCGCCTGCTTGAAAAAGCCGATGGCAAGGCCTTGCCACATGTGGCAAGGCCGCCGGGGCCGCATGCGGCCCCGGCTCGGAGCCGCACATGTGCGGCTCCGCCGCTGGCGCATGCGCCAGCGGTGACGCGCCGCATGCGGCGCGTCACGACCCCGCGCATGCGCGGGGTCGCCGATGGGCGCATGCGCCCATCGGTCGGGCGGCGCATGCGCCGCCCGAGCCGGGCCGAGCTAGAGGCGGGTGTCGTCGTCCTGGTCGTCGATCGTCATTGCGTGCTCATGGCGGACAGCACCCCCGCCCGCCGTAGGAACAGCGTGTTAACAACCTAATTGTTTGCTGAACACCCTTTATGGGCGCGTGTCCATCGGGGCTGCACCGAATCTCCGACGCCGGTCCATACCGGCCGCGAGCCCGCATGCGCCAAGCTGTCGCGCACATAGGATAGGCCCTACGACGCACTCCCAACCGCGAGCTGGAGCGATGCGACCCTCCCGACGATCCCCCCGCCGCACCCCCCAGATCGTGGCCCTCGGCGGCGGCGGCTTCTCGATGGAGAAAGACTCCTCGCTGCTCGACGACTACATCCTCTCGCTCACCGCCGCCGCGCGCCCGCGCGTGTGCTTCCTGCCGACCGCCTCCGGCGACGCCGACCACTACGTCGTGCGCTTCTACCGGCGCTTCTCCGCCCACTGCGACGCTTCGCACGTGTCGCTGTTTCGCCGCGACCAGGGCGTCGGCGGCGTCGAGGACGACCTCGCCACCCACCTGCTCGCCCAGGACCTCATCTACGTCGGCGGCGGCAACGTCGTGTCGATGCTCGGCGCCTGGCGCGCCCATGGCCTTGACTCCGTCCTGCGCCGCGCCTGGCGGCGGGGCATCGTCCTGTGCGGCCCCTCCGCCGGCTCGCTGTGCTGGTTCGCCGAATCGCTCTCCGCCTTCCACGGCGCTCCCCGGCGCGTGCGCGGCCTCGGGCTGCTGCCCTACTCCAACTGCGTCCACTACGACGCCGAGCCCGCGCGCCGCGCCGAGTACCACCGCTTCGTCGCCGCCGGCATGCGCCCCGGCTTCGCCGCCGAGGACGGCGTCGCGCTGCACTTTCGCAACACCCTGCTCGAGCGCGCCGTCAGCTCGCGCCGCGACGGCCGCGCCTACCGCGTCGAGCCAGCGCGCGACTCCGTCGTCGAGGTCCCGCTCGAGGTCGCCCACCTGGACTCCGACCCCGACCTCGCGCTCGCGCGCGCCGGCCACCCCGCGAGCAGCCCGTCCGAGGCCCTCGCCGCCGGGTCCTCGCCATCTGAGACGCTCCCGCCCGGTGCGCTCGCCCGCGAGCCCCTCGGCGCAGCGGCATGAGCCCGCCCGAGGCGCCCCCCGATCAGCGTCTGATCTTCGCGATGGGCGGCGGCGGATTCACGATGGAGCCGTCCAACCCGCTGCTCGACGACTTCGTCCTGTCGCTCGCGTCCGCTCGCGCTCACCCGGACGCGAGCGACGCGGCCGACGCCATCCCCGACGGCGCGCCCGCCGCGCCCACGGCCGGTGGCTCACGCGCATCCGCGAGCGCGCGCGAGCCGCGCATCCTGTTCCTGCCGACCGCCTCCGGCGACACGGCCGCGCAGATCGCCGCGTTTCACGCGCGCTTCGCCGACCGCCACTGCGTCGCCGAGCACCTGTCGCTGTTTCGCCTGCACGAGCTGCGCCGGCCCCTGGGGGAGATCGTCCTCTCCCAAGACGTGCTGTACGTCGGCGGCGGCTCGATGCGCAACCTGCTGGCGATCTGGCGCGCCCACGACCTCGACCGTCTGCTGATCTGCGCCTGGCGACGCGGCATCGTCCTGGCCGGCATCTCGGCCGGGGCGATGTGCTGGTTTGCAGGCGGCATCACCCGCTCCAGCGGGCCGCCCGAGCCGCTCGCGGGCCTCGGGCTGCTGGAAGGATCGCTCACCGTCCACGCCGACGGCGAGCCCGAGCGCCTGCCCGTGTGGCTCGCCGCCATCCGCGACGGCGCCCTGCCCGGCGGCTGGTCGCTGGACGACGGCGTCGGCCTGCTGTTCGCGGGCGCACGCCTGCGCCGGGTCGTCAGCTCGCGTCCCGGCGCGAGCGCCCAGCGCGTCGACCAGGTCGCCGGCGAGCTCGTGCGCCACCGCCTGCAGCCCGAGCTGCTGGGCGCGAGCGCAGCCCCGCAGCTACACTCGTCCCTGGACGAGGACGTTCAGGAGCTGCGTCGCGTCCAGCGTCTGCGCCGCACCATCTCCGGGCCGCGCGGCGGGCGCTTGGGCGGGTATTAGATCAAAACCCCTTCGCAGCGATGAGTTCCCGCCCGGCCCACCGTCTCAGTGGGTGATGGTCGCAAACAAGACGAAGGGACTTCTCAGCCGATGACATCGCTGACACGCCGGGTACTGGCTCACAAACGCGCCGTCGTCATCTTCTGGGTGGCGCTGACGCTCGTAGGCATGGCCTCCGCCGGATCGGCCACGAAAGCGCTCAAACAGAAGTTCTCCGTGCCAGGACGCGAAGGCTACGAGACCAACCAGCAGATCAAGCGCGAGTTCGGCACCGGCGGCAACGGCGCGCCGCTGCTGGCCGTCGTGACGCTGCCCGCCCGCGCATCGGTGAGCTCGGCCGCCGTCGAGAGCGGCCTGCGCAGCGTCGAATCGCGCCTGCAGCGAGCGCTCCCTGGCGCCCGCCTGGCGGGCTATGCGCGCACGGGGTCGCTCGCCTTCCTGTCGGCCGATCGCCACACGACCTTCATCGTCGCCTACCCCCCGCCCGATCGCGCGCAGGCGTTCGAAGACAATCCCAAAGCGGCCAAAGCGGCGAGCGCCGCGCTCGCGGGCACGACGATCGCGGGCGCGCCCGTCCACCTGACCGGGTTCGACGCGCTCTCCACCCAGAGCGGCGGCGGCAACGGCCCCGGCGTGCTCGTCGAGGCGATGCTCGGCGGGCTCGGCGCCCTGCTCGTGCTCGCGTTCGTGTTCGGCTCGTTCCTGGCGCTCGTCCCGATCCTGATGGCGATCGTCTCGATCATGACCACCTTCCTGGTCGTCTGGGGCCTGACGACCGTCACCGAAGTCTCCCCCATCGTCCAGTTCCTGATCGCGCTGATCGGACTCGGCGTGTCGATCGATTACTCCCTGATCGTCGTCGTGCGCTGGCGCGAGGAGCGCGCGCACGGGCTGTCGGGCGACGCGGCGATCGAGCGCGCGATGCAGACAGCGGGCCGCGCGGTCGTATTCAGCGGCACCACCGTCGCCATCGGCCTGCTCGCGCTCGTCGCCCTGCCCCTGCCCTTCCTGCGCTCGGTCGGCTACGGCGGCATGCTGATCCCGCTGATCAGCGTGATCGTCGCGATGACGCTGCTGCCGGTCGTGCTGAGCAAGCTCGGCCCGCGCCTGGACTGGCCGCACGTGCGCGACGACGACAAAGCCAGCAGCTCGTGGACGGGCTGGGCCAACCTGATCGTGCGCCGGCGCTGGCTCGCGGCGCTCGCAGGCGCGCTCGTGCTCGCGGCGCTGGTGCTCGCGGCGAGCAACCTGCAGCTGGGCATCGCCAACGTCAACACGATCGCCAAGCAGGGCGACGCCAAGCAGGGCCTGCTGGCGCTCGAGCGCTCGGGCATCGGCTCCGGCGTGCTGCTGCCTAACGAGGTGCTCGTGGACGGATCGAGCACCCCCGCGCAGGTCGCCCGGGCGCTGGCCGCCGTGCCCGGCGTCCACGGCGCCGTCGCGCCGGCCTCACCGCAGTGGCGCCACCCGCAAGCCGCCGTGGTCGATGCGTATTCGACCCCCGACGCCTCCTCGGCGAGCGGACGGGAAACGCTCGATCGCGTGCGCACAACGGTCCATGCGACCGGACCGGACGTCCATCTCGGCGGGTTGGCGGCCCAGAACGCGGACTTCATCGACGCGGTCTACGGCAACTTCCCGCTGATGATCGCGCTGATCGCGCTGATCACGTTCGTATTGCTCGCCCGCGCCTTCCGCTCGCTGCTGCTGCCGCTGAAGGCCGTGATCCTCAACGTGATCAGCGTCGCGGCCGCCTGGGGCGTGCTCCAGCTGGTCTGGCAGCAGGGTCACGGCTCCAGCCAGATCTGGGGCATTGACGCGACCGGCTCGATCACCGCCTGGATCCCGCTGATGGTGTTCGCGTTCCTGTTCGGCCTGTCGATGGACTACGAGGTGTTCATCCTCGCGCGCATGCGCGAAGAGTACGACGCGACCGGCTCCACCGACACCGCCGTCGTGCGGGGCATCGGGCGCACCGGACGCCTGGTCACCAGCGCCGCCCTGATTCTGTTCCTGGCGTTCGTCTCGCTCGCCTCCGGTCCCGAGACCGAAATCAAAGTGCTGGCCACCGGCCTGGCGGCGGGCATCCTGCTCGACGCGACGATCATCCGCGCGCTGTTCGTGCCTGCGGTCGTGTCGCTGTTCGGGCGCTGGAACTGGTGGCTGCCGCGCCTGCCCGCGCGGCTGCTGCGGGTCGAGCCCTCGCCCTCGCCGCATCTGGCGACCGAGCTGGAGGGGCCCTCGTAACAGGGCTCCTCCGGCATCCAGCCACTGCGGTGGGCTGCTTCGACGCGGCGGTCCGAGCTCACGTGGCGACCTCGCCACCAGATCCGGCTCGAGTGCGCCCGTCGACCTCCGGCGGCGCCCCCAGTCCCCCCGCTCAGAATCAAACCTCCTCGGGCTCCCGGCCCCGCGCCGGGTCGGGTCGGGTCGGGTCGAGTCGAGTCGAGTCGGGTGGGTGGGTGGGTGGGTGGGTGGGTGGGGTCGGGTGGGTCGGGTCGGGTCGGGGGCCGATCAAACCCCCTCGGGCGTGGGCCCGGCGACCGGCACCGACCCGGCCATGATGGTGTCGATCTCGCGCATGTCCTCCCTGCTCAGCCGGATGTCGAGCGCACCCATGCTGTCCTCGATGTGGGCGGGGCTGCGAGCGCCCACGATCGCGACGTCCACCGCCGGGTTGGCGAGCGTCCAGGCGATCGCCAGCTGGCTGACGCTGCACTCGCGCTCGCGCGCGAACCGCTCGAGCTCGGCGACCGTCTGCAGGTTGCGCGCGAACGCCTCGCCCTGGAACAGATCGCTGCCACGGCGCCAGTCGTCCGCCGCGAAGGTCGTGTCCGCGTCCATCGCGCCCGTCAGCAGACCGTGCGCGAGCGGGCCATACACAAGCACGCCGATGTCCCGCTCGCGCGCGTAGGGCAGCACGTCGCGCTCGATCTCGCGGCGAAACAGGTGATACGGGGGCTGGACCGTCTCCACCGGGCACGCGCGCCCCAGCTCGGCCATCTGCTCGGCGCTGAAGTTGGACACGCCCACGTGCGCGATCTTGCCCTCGTCGCGCAGTTCGTCCAGCACCAGCCCCGTCTCCGCGAACGGCGTGTTCGGGTCGGGCCAGTGCACCTGATATAGGTCGATCCGCTCGACCCCCAGGTTGCGCAGGCTGCCCTCCACGCCCTGGCGCAGCCACGCGGCGCTGCAGTCGCGCAGGAGACCATGCTCGGAGTCCATGCGCAGGCCGCCCTTGGTCGCGAGCACGATCTCCTCGCGGTGGGCGCGCAGCTCGTCGTGCAGCGCTTCGCCGAGCAACCGCTCGGCGACGCCGAACCCGTACGCCTGGGCGGTGTCGAACAGGTTTACGCCCAGCGCTCGCGCGTGCCTGATCGCGGCGATCGCCTCGCGTTCGTCGTAGTCGCCCCAGTCCCCGCCGAGCTGCCAGGTGCCGAACGCGACCGGAGTCACCTCCAGGCCCGTCGTTCCGAGCGTCGCTCTGTCCATGGTTTCCTCCTTTCCCCGACGCCGGTAATCCAAACCCGCGTCACCAGAATGGATCATGGATTCTGGAGACGCCGATTGAGGAGCCCGGCGGCGATCGGCGCCCGTACACTCCACCAGATCAGGTCGACCCCGACCAGCAGAGCCTCAACGAGACCGTCGAGCACGTGGGATGTGCTCGCGGCGGCGCGCGACTCTCCGGATCAAGGGAAGCGTCCGTCGGCGCCGCGTCGAGTCGAGCGCGCGGCGCCGCGATGAGTTCGGCGTGGCGCGCCTGTCTTAATCTACGGAGCGGTCGACAGGCGGCCGACGACGATTGACGCCCGCCGCCCACGCCGACGTGACAAACGCCAAAGGAGGCAACGATGCCCGACCATAAGATTGGAACCCGCGAGGAATGGCAGGCGGCTCGCGATGAGCTCGCCAAGCTCGAGGCCGAGCACGCCAAGCTCGGCCAGAAGGCGACCGAGCAGCGACGCCAGCTTCCGTGGGTTCCGGTGGAGAAGGAATACCAATTCGACACCGAGAACGGCAAGAAGACGCTCGCCGAGCTCTTCGACGGGCGCTCGCAGTTGCTGGCGTACAACATCATGTTCGGGCCCGATTACGAGCTCGGTGCCTGCCCCGGGTGTTCGAACCTGGGGGATGAGCTCGACGCCACGCGCGTGCACCTGAACCACCGCGACGTGACGCTGATCTGCTGCTCGCGTGCGCCGATCGATCGGCTCGACGCCTACAGGTCGCGGATGGGCTGGCAGTTTCCCTACGTATCGACCTATGAGACGGACTTTCCGTTCGACTTCGGGCTCGCCCTCACCCCCGAGCAGGCGCAGAAGATCCCCGAGGTCAAGGCGATGATCGACAACCCTCCCGGCTGGCTCGAGGACTGGGGGCGGCAGGTCGGAGCCAAGCTCGAGGACGGCCTGCGCGAGGGGCCGGGCTTCATCGCCTTCGCGCGCGAGAACGGCAGCGTGTACCACACCTACACGGTGATGGCGCCCGATCCGTTCGTCGCGCCGTACAACTCGTTCCTGCTCCAGCGAACGCCCAGAGCCGGATCCGACGAGCCTCGCGCCTGGCGCAAGGACGAGTACCCGGACTGATCAGGCATGGGCGCTGGAATGTCCACGGGTGCTCTCGGCCTTCGTGGCGTTGCAGCCGGTGACTTGGATGTGGGTGATCTGCTTCATCACCGCGCCGTTCTGGGCGATGAATTCGGTGGGCATGTCGAGGCCGGCGGGCTTGGTGACCTTGGTCTTGGTCGTCTGGTGGATCGTGTGCCCGTGGATTCGCCTCGTGACCTTGCGGGTCACGGTTGCGGTGCTGGTGGTGTTACAGAGGTTGGTGTTGGCGGCCAGCGCGCTGTAGGGGCCCTCGGGGAGGTAGAGCTCGAAGCTCGAGACAGGAACGTCGGGGACGGTCTTGAAGGTCGAGCTGGTGATGCCGTGCTTGTCGATGAAAGTCGTGCCCGTCAAATCGACGCGCACACCGTCGCCCTGCAGCACCGCGACGAGGCTGGGGAACGCTTCGCCGCCGTGAGAGACGAAATACACCGGGCCCGTCAGCGGGACCGGGAGCAGCGGCGTGGTGGAGCGCACGATCCCGATCATCGACGCGGGCGGGCAGTTCGCGGGGTTCGCTTCGAACACCGCCGCCAAGCAGGCCTTCTGCAACGTCGTCAACCTGGAAGGGAGCTGCCTGGGGAGCTCCACTTTGACGTAGCTGATGTTCGCCTGGCTACCCGCTTGGAACGGCGGGTAGGCGACCTTCGCGTCGAGGCTCGCACCCTGCCGTTTGCTCGTCCTGCCGCTCGTCGAGACCGTGAAGTGGGGCTGGAAGGCCAGGGTCCTGCAGCCCCCCACGGCGAACGGGCTCGACACGCTCGCGACCGTGTTCCGGGACCCGGAGATCCTCGCCGTGATCTGCCGGCCGGCGCAGTTGGTGGGGTTGAACATGAACCCGGGCCGGTCGATGTTGACCGTGATCCGTTTCAGGCGCAGGGGGACGCCGAAGACGATCTGCGGGATCGCATACGGACCCGTTTCATCCGTCGTGATCGTCAACGAGCTATCCACCGGGTCAACCGCGATCCGCGCCCGCACCACCACCAACCCCAGGTTGAACGGGCCCGCCACCGCATCCGTCACAACGCTCAGGCCGAACGGCGCTCCCCCATAACCCTTCGTCAGATACACGTTACCCGAGATTTCAAACGGGTGCGAGCCCGCGCCCGACGCCACCGTCGTACTGCCGATCCGTGAGGATTCCGGACAGTGACCGTTGCCAGCGAGTGGTTCTTCGCACAACGGCACGCTCGAGAGCATCCCCAACAAACCCGGCGGCGTATGCACCTGCACACCCTTCACGAACTGTTCACGATCCTGACGAGTCAAATCGAGCGTGAACGGCGTGAATTGGCCAGCGCGCGGTGACACCGTCTCCGCGAGGAAGCCTGGGTTCAGTGGCAGCGTCGGGCAGGGTGTGGCGAGGCCGTCACCGGCGAGATCGACGTTGAAGAACGACGACGACGTCGCATCAGGGGTGCCCGCCACCAGCAGCCCTTCCGGGGTCGTGCCCGGCGCGCTCCACGGCGTCAAATCGCTCGTGGTCGTCGCGACCCCGCACGCCGCAGGGTTATCCAACGGCGCCCGCGGACCCCCGTTCAACCGGATCTTCAGTTCGCTGAACGGCGTCTGCGGGTTCTCCAAGAACCTCGTCGTCAGCTGCCCCGTCGCCGGGTTAGCCTCGACGAACCCCCGCGCCTTGATGTTGATCCCCTCGTTCGCCAACCCCCCGGTCCCACCCAGTTCCAGATACAGCTGATACAGGTTCCCATCCAACGCATCCTGTTCGGTGCACGCGGCCTGGCCCGGCCCGCCGCACCCCGGCCGCGCGAGATACACGTGCCCCTTCACCGGTTCCGGAAGCAGCGGCGTGATCGCTTCCGCCGTACCCACCGTCGACGCATCCGGACAATGCCCAGGCGCCAACTGCAATTCCCCCGAGGGCCCTTTTTCTTCGGATTCCCGGCCATCGAAGTTGATTCCATGCGCACCCGTTTCATCACACGCCTGGATCCCATCCACGATCCCCGGACTGATCGACAACCCCTCCGGCAACGTCACCACCGCATCACGCAAATGCGGCGTCGCTTTCGACCCCGGCTTCTCACTCTGCGGCACATTCAAGTTCACACCCAACCCCACCGGCGCATCCGCCAGCAACGTATCCGGCAGCGTTTCGATCGTCGGATCAAACGACAACAGGTTGCAGCCCGTCAACGCAGGCATCGTCGTCGTCGCTTCCGCAAAGCCTGAGTAGTGCCCTCCTTCAACCGTACCCGGGTGCTGCCACGAATCCGCACGCAACGTCCCCGTCAACGGACCACCAGAACAATCCGAACCCAACGACAGAAACGACACCGGCGCCACACCAGACACTTCACCACCACCCGTACATTCGAGGGGGAAGATGGGGTTCGTGGTTTTACACGTCCGTCCGCGCATGGCGTTGTGGCTCGGGTCCGCCGGCACACCCCAAAACGTCAGTTCGAACCTGAACAGACCGACCAGCGGGATCTCGTTGGTCGCGACGGTGAACCCATATTCACGCTGATGAGTGACCGGGCTTTCGGTGCGCACCAGGTGCGCAGTCAACAACTGCTGTATCGCTGCCGGGTTCTCGAGGGCGAACTCGGCCGACTCGCCCGCCGACGGCGCCACATTCACGATCGGACCAACATACCGCGGGTCTTCTCCGCCGGCGCCCAGCCGATACCACCCGACCTGCGTGTCGGCCGGGCATCGTCCGCCGCCCGTGACGAGCGCGAGCGAGCAACGCGGCACAGCCTGCGGGTTACCCAGCAGACCCGCCGGCAACCCAGCCACGATATCCTTAGGGTCCTGCGTCGGCGCGATAGGAACGCAGCCGCACAGAACTTCTTCAAATTCGTTCGGCCATTTCCCGGCCTGTTCGGTCGTGAGTTCGCCCGTCGTCGTCAACGCCCACGGATGCCCGCCCGCCTGCGTGAACACGTACGGCTTGTTGATGAATTCAAATCCGGCGTTCCCATTTTCTTCGATTTCGCGTTCTTCGGTGCGTTCGATCGTCTGCATCGTGAACTTCGTGATCCCGAACGGCTTCTCTTCGATCGCGTACGCATCCGACGGTCTTGCGACGGCCAAAAGCAAAGGTAGGAGAACGAACGGCAGGAGAAGCGCAAGAAGTGACCTCCTCCGAGAAAGCCGCCAGGTCATCGATGGGGCCCCTTCTTTGCGAAGCTACGAGAACCTAAGCGTTTATGTGCCTGCCGTTCGCACAAGCTGCGAGAACGAGAACGTTTCTTCCGGCAGACTCGGAGCGCCTGAGAGAGCTGCTCCGCTCTGGTGAAGGTACGAGAGTGCGTCGCGGACGGCCCAGGAGGCGGGAGGTTCTCCCCGGGTGCCTGGGCGGCGCTGCCGCCGACTGCAAGGAGCGGCGCGGGGTTCGTCAGCGGGCCCTGGCAGGCGTCGCCCGAACACGACTGCGGCGGCACGGGCGGGGCGGGGAAGCCGGCGCCGATACGCGCGTCGTAGACGTCAGCGAGGCCGTCGGTGTCCTGCCCAGCCAGACCCTGCGTCGTCACGAAGAAGATATCGTTGCCCGACGGGGAGATCGTGACGTGTTCGAAGTTGACGGGATCTTCCGAGCTCCCGGTCGAGATCAACGACACGCTGCCGTCGCCCCGGCCCGTGCCTTCCTGCCATTCATAGGCGTTTTCAAGACCATTCGTCGCGTTCGGCGACAACGGCTCCGCGCTCGTGAACACGACCCGCGATCCATCTTCACTGACCGCACGATTGTCCATTTCATACTGTGTCATCAATGCTCCGCCGTAGTGGCCGGGGGCGATGCTCGCGCCGAGCGCTTCGCCCTGTTCGTCCAGGACAAGGCGGTTCCCGTTATCGTCAAAACCGTTTTCACCACCGGAAACCCGATCGAGCCGGCCGGTCTGCGCGTCGTAGCGGTACACGTCCTTCGCCACGTTCGAGTCGCCGCTCAACAGCTGCGCAAACGTCGCAAACACGAGGAACCTGCCGTCCAAGCCAGCTGTCTGCGCGTGACTTTCCTCATCTGTCCACAGTTTGGTGTCGACTCCCGCTGGGCTCGGACAGCGGGCATCTTCGACAGACCCCGAGACCAACGAGCCCGAGCACAGGTCGCCGACGAACCCGACCTTTCCCGAGCCGGCGTCATAGACATACAGGTTGTCCGCGGCATTGACCGGCGTATGGCCTTCGGGCCCGGGTTCACTCGTCAACACCCCACGCGCAACGAAATACACACGAGAGCCGTCGGGCGCGACACGGACCACGCCCTGCACCTCAGCCGCCTGCCCGACGCTCGGATCGTGTGAGACCAGCGTCAGCGACATCACCTCCCGTTCGGCCACCGCACATCCAGGCTTGGTGCCAGGACAGCCGATCCTAGCGAGATACAAGTCGCTCTTCGAGTCTTCGTCGTCGCCCGTCAACGCAGCAGCGGTCGTGAAGAACACCCGCGAGCCATCCCGGGACGCCCCCCGGAAGTCCGAGCTCGCCCGCGCCGTAGCGCCTTCACACGGCACTTCCCCAGCCACTTTCCCCGGCCCTTCCCCCACACAACCACCAAACGGCTGGCCAGCTTCCAACGGTCGCGACACTTCAAGCGTCCTCGACCCACCAAGCCGCACAAACACCTGATGCGGCACGTCGGGCCCGAATTCCTGACCGCTGGTCTTCGTGCACACGGTGAAGAAAACCTCGCCGCCATCCGCGCTCACAGCGTTGAAAGCAGTCGTCCCGCCGGCGATATACTCTTCGCCCCCGATGGTCGTACGGCACGCGGGGTTCATCAGTTTGCCCGGATTCCGATTGTTCACTCCCACGAGGGCCAGCGACTTGGGTCCGTCGCCACAACCACGCGCAATGTCATACAGTTGATTGGCTGCCCGGAGCGCTTCCGGCACAGGAGCCTCGGATCCAGTGGCTCTCAGAAGCACGTGACAAAACGCCAGGCTTGCAGCCTTGTACAGTGGGCGAAACTGTTCGTTGATGATGGCTGGCGGCTTGAGTACCCCGCCGAGTTCCCAGCCGGCGCTCGTATCGGGCGTGGCTGTCGGGTGCACGAACAGGTCCTGCTCTTCACTGAGCGAGTGATACGTGTTCGGGCCGGGATGACCCATATAGAAGGCGAGGTCCATGGACGGGGTGATGTCGCTGGCCTGCGGTTCGGCTATCAGCGTCGCTGGCGCCATGATCGGGGCCGTGGACCATTGCGAAGTGCCCCGCCGCGCGAGATATGTCACTCCGCCGAGGTTGGAGCCCGCCGGTGCGCCTTCGAACGCGCCCTCGGAGTAGAACGCCAGGCTTTCGCCGTCGGCCGCGACCCCGTTGATGAGGGTGGCGCCGTACCCGCCCTTGAACAGCGGGGTGACCATCTCGTAGTGGCGTTCGGGGTTGAGGGCGAGGGTGGCGGGCGGCAGGAGCAGAGGGCCAGCGAGGCTGGCTACCAGGGCGGGCAGCACGAACCTACGCAGGCCACGACCCCGAGCACCTCGTCGCGGTCTGCGAGGCTGAGCCGCTCGTCCGAGCAGCGCCCTCATTATTTCCTGCTCTTCTTGTGCGCCCGGCTCCGGTGCCTTTTGGTCTTCTTCTTGACTTTGACGCACCTGCCGTGCTTGTCGCGCTTGCATTTGGCAGTGGGTTTGGGGGGTGTTTCGGCGGGGAAGGCGATGCCGGGGGTCGCGAGCAGCGGGAGCGCCGGGGGCGAGGCGAGCACGCTGGGGAGTCCTGCGGTGGTGAAGGTGGCGGGGGCGCCGACGGCTTCGCCGTAGCCGCCGCGGATCACGATGCGATAGGCGTAGGCGCCTCCCGGCTGAAGCCCCGTGAGCTGCTGGGCCTCGGTGACGGGGGCGGCGCCGCCGCCGGTGGGTCCCGAGACGACGACGCCGAACCGGGTCGCCGCGCCTGCGTACACACCGAGTTCGAAGCTGTACGTCGCCGGCTGCCCGTCGGGGTTGACGATGCCGGAGATGACCGCGCTCGTCGATGTGACAGCGCTAGGTGGGCCTGTGGCGGCGGTGACGGTCGGCGCGGCGGCGGCGGTGAAGGTGCCTTCGGTGCCCGTAGCTTTGCCGCCGACTGTCTTGCCTGGTTCTTCTTCGAATTCGTTGTCGGCGACGAGCCGGTAGCTGTAGGTGGTGGCGGGGGCGAGCCCGGTGAGTTCCGCGGTCGCGCCGATCGCCCCGTAGACCGCTGAGGTTTCATCGGGGGTGCTCTGCACGCCCGCGCAGCCCGCGAGCGACGGGCAGGCCCCGTACTGGAAGTGGTAGCGCGTGCTCGTGTGCTCCGGATTGACGGTGGCGTTCACGACCGCGGACTGGGCGGTGATGAACGACGCGCTCGGGACGCCCTGGACCTGCGCCGCTATCACCGGGGTGTGGAACGTGACGTCGTCGCCGTGACCCCGCAGCTTTTCGCCGCCCGCTTCCGCTTCCACGGCGACCCTCGCCCGGTAGGACTGGTTCGGGGTGAGACCGGTGAGCTGGGAGGAGACCGGCGCGAACGCTTCACCTGCGCCTTCGAACGCCACCGGGGTCTGGGAGCCGAGCGCGGGGCTCGTGCCGTACTGGAAGAAGCCGGTGGCGGGCACCCCGTCGGGGTTGATTTCCCCACACAGCTTCGCGCTCGTCGCAGCGACTTCCGTGGCCGCGCACGTTTTCGCTTCGGGGAAGACGAACGCCGCGTACGCTTCGAGTTCCTCGTTGCCGGGCTCGAGCACGTACGCCGCGCCCGACGGGGCGAACGCCAGGTTCCTAGGCCCGCTGGGCATTTCGCCCGGCGGCGGGGCGAACTCGCTGATCTTCACCCCCGAGGCGCTGTAGAGCACGCCGTGCACGGGGCCTTCCGCGACCTCGATGATGCCGACGCGTCCGTACGGGTCCAGCGCGAGGGCGCTCACGCCCGAGCTCGCGCCGTCGATCACCGTTGGCTGCAGGACACCGGCCGCGTCGAACTCGTGCACCCCGGCCGCTGCGCTGTCGGCTACGAGCACGTTGCCCGCGGGGTCGACCGCCACACCGGTCGCCCTGCCGCTTGCCGAGATTTCGCTGAGCGAGAGGTCGCCGGCGGAGGCACCCGACGGTTCGAACTGCTGCACGCGGGCGTGGTCGCCGACATACAACCGATCTTTCGGGCCGCCGACAGCGATCATGTCGCCGTACGCGATTTCGAAGTTGAACGCGCCCGCTTCGCCGTCGGTTTCGGCGACGGAGGACGGCCGCATCAGAGCGCCCTTGCAGGCTTCGCCCGCGGTGCAGAGGTTGGCTTTGGTGGTTTCGTTCACTTCCTTGCCGATCTCCAGCACGAACGCGCCGGCGGACGTGAACTTCTGCACGCGCTCACCTTCACCGGCTTCACCGAACGCCGTGTCGGCGACGTACACGTCGCCGGTCGCGGGGTCGACCGCGATCGCCTGGGAGAACGTCGCGAACTGTTCGGGCGCGGCTCCTTCCACGCCTGCCTGGCAGACGTCTTTGGATTCCGCGGTGCAGACGTTACGTTCGGCCTGCGGCGCCGCCGCTTCGACCTTCGTCCTGTTGACATCCCAGCCGAACATGCTCACGAACGCCCCGACGGGGGTGAGCTCCTGGACGCGATGGTTGAACGTGTCAGCGACATACACGTCTTCGAAGCTCGGGCTCGCGGGATCGCTGTTCACCGCGACACCAAAGGGGAACGAGAATCCTCCCGCCCCAGCGTTTTCCTTCCCAGGCCGGCATTCTTCTTTGACGGCGCAGACGTTCGCGCCGGTCTTGTTGACTTCCCAACCGAAATGGCTCGAGAGCAGGAGCCTGGTCGGGATGGGCGCCGCGAGCGCCGTCGTCGCGGCGAGCGGCACGAGCACACAGGCCACCGTGGCCCCCAGCAAGAATGGGCGGATCGAGAGTGTCCTCAATCGGGTTTTCATCGTCGGCTGCCTGCCTTCCTGCCGGCATGGGCGTCGGGGTGTCGTCGTGTGCTCTTGGCCTTCGCGGCGTTGCAGCCGGTGACCAGGATCTTGGTTGTTTGCTTGAGGACGGCGCCGTTCTGGGCGACGAATTCGCTGGGCATGTTCAGGGTCGCGGGCTTGGTGACCCTGCTGGTGAGGGTCTTATGGACGGTGCGCCCATGCACGCGCTTCGTGACCTTGCGCTTGACGGTCGCGGTACTCGTGAGCCCGCAGAGGTTCGTGTTCGCGGCGAGCGCCGAGTAGGGACCCTCGGGAAGATAGAGCTCAAAACTCGAGACGGGGACGTCCGGGACGGTCTTGAAGGTGGAACTCGTGATGCCGTGCTTGTCGATGAACGTCGTGCCCGTCAAATCGACGCGCACACCGTCACCCTGCAGCACCACGACCAGGCTGGGAAACGCTTCCCCGCCGTGAGAGACGAAGTACACGGGCCCCTCGAGCCCCACCGGCAAAAGCGGAGTCGTGGTCCGCGCGATCCCGACGATCGACGCGACCGGGCAGTTCGCGGGATTCGCATTGAACGTCGCGGCGACGCACGCCTTCTGCAACGTCGTCAAACGCGACGGAAGCTGCTTGGGCAGTTCGACTTTGACATAGCTGATGTTCGCCTGGCTGCCCGCTTGAAACGGCGGGTAGGCGACCTTCGCATCGAGGCTCGCCCCGCCCGCTTTGCTCGTGCGACCACTCGTCGTGACCGTGAACCGCGGTTTGAAATCAAGACTCCTGCAGCCCCCGGCAGCGAACGGGCTGGCAACGCTCGCCGTCGCGTTCTGAGAGCCCGAGACGACGGCGGTGATCTTCTGTTCCCTGCAGCTGGTCGGGTTGAACATGAAGTTGGGCCGGTCGATGTTGACCGTGATCCGTTTCAACCGCAGCGGCACGCCGAAGACGATCTGCGGGATCGCAAACGGCCCCGTTTCATCCGTCGTGATCGTCAAGCTGCTATCCGTCGGGTCAACCGCGATCCGCGCCCTGACCACCACCAGGCCAAGGTTGAACGGGCCCGCCACCGCATCCGTCACAATCGAAAGGCCGAACGGGGCTCCCCCATACCCCTTCGTCAAATACACGTTCCCGGAGATTTCAAACGGGTGCGAGCCAGCACCAGACGCCACCGTCGTGCTGCCGATCCGTGAGGATTCCGGACAGTGGCCGTTGCCGGCGAGTGGTTCTTCGCACAAAGGCACGCTCGAGAGCATCCCCAACAAACCCGGCGGCGTATGCACCTGCACACCCTTCACGAACTGTTCACGATCCCCACGCGTCAAATCGAGCGTGAACGGCGTGAACCGGCCGGCCCGCGGCGAAACGTTTCCGGCGACGAACCCTGGGTTCAGCGGCAGCCTGGGGCACGGTGTCGCCAGGCCGTCGCCGGCGAGGTCGACGTCGAAGAACGACGACGGCGTCGCATCCGCCGTACCCGCCACGAGCAGCCCTTCGGGGGTCGTGCCCGGGGCGCTCCACGGCGTCAAATCCGACGTGGTCGTCGCGACCCCGCACGCCGCGGGGTTATCGAGCGGCGCCCGCGGACCCCCGTTCAACCGGATCTTGAGTTCGCTGAACGGCGTCTGCGGATTCTCCAAGAACTTCGTCGTCAGCTGCCCGGTCGCCGGGTTCGCCTCGACGAAGCCTCGCGCCTTGATATTGATCCCCTCATTCGCGAGCTCCCCCGTCCCACCAAGTTCCAGATACAGCTGATACAGGTTCCCATCCAAAGCATCCTGTTCGGTGCACGCCGCCTGTCCCGGGCCACCACAGCCCGGCCGCGCCAAGTACACATGCCCCTTTACGGGTTCCGGCAACAGCGGCGTGATCGCTTCCGCCGTCCCCACCGTCGACGCATCCGGGCAATGACCAGGCGCCAGCTGCAATTCCCCAGACAAGCCAACTTCTTCGGATTCCGGGCCGTCGAAGTTGATCCCCGAAGAGCCGGTTTCATCACAAGCCTGGATCCCGTCGACGATCCCCGGGCTGATAGACAAACCCTCCGGCAACGTCACGACCGCGTCACGCAGATGCGGCGTCGCTTTTGACCCCGGCTTCTCGCTCTGCGGCACCCCAAGATTCACGCCCAATCCCACCGGCGCATCCGCCACCAACATATCCGGCAGCGTTTCGATCGTCGGCGCGAACGACAACGAATTACAGCCCGTCAACGCCGGCATCGTCGTCGTCGCTTCCGCATAACCCGAATACTTGCCTTCCCGCACACTCCCCGGCGCCTGCCACGAATCCGCACGCAAATACGCAGCCAACGGACCACCAGCACAATCCGAACCCAACGACAAAAACGACACCGGCGCCACACCCGACACTTCCCCACCACCTTGACACCCAAGTGCATGCAGGACGTTCTGTTTCTTGCAGAATCGCCCGCGCATCGCGTTGTGGCTCGAGTCCGCCGGCACACCCCAAAACGTCAGTTCGAACTTGAACAGACCGATCAGCGGGATCTCGTTGCTGGCAACGATGAATCCATATTCCTGCGTGTGTGTCACCGGGTTCTCGGTACGCACGAGATGGGCCGTCAACAGCTGCTGAAATAGTGGGAACGGGTTCTCGAGCACGAACTCCGCCGACTCGCCAGCCGACGGCGTCACGTTCACAATCGGCCCAACTTCAAAAGGACTTTCGCCACCATAATTAAGTGAATACCATCCGATGATCGTGTCGGCCGGGCATGTGCCCGTGCCACTCGTAACTACCGCCAGCGAGCAACGCGGCACGGCCTGTGGATTGCCCAGCAACCCCGCCGGCAACCCGGCCACAATGTCCTTTGGGTCCTGCGTAGGCACCTTCGGAAAGACACCAGGCATCAACTCTTCTTCTAATGGACCGTAGTGACCAGATCGTTCGTTTGTGATTTCGCCCGTCGTCGTCAAAGCCCACGGGTGGCCGCCCGCCTGCGTGAACACGTACGGCTTGTTGGTGAATTCGAACCCTGTCACACCAAATTTTTCGACTTGTATTTCTTCGGTGCGTTCGATCGTCTGCATCGTGAATTTCGTGATCCCGAACGGCTTCTCTTCCATGGCAACGGCGGGCGTCGGCGCAGCCAAAAGCGACAGGAGAGCAGATATCGCTAGGACACTTGCGAACCGCAGGAACGGAGTATGACGAGTCATGATCACGTGCATGGTCACTTGCGCCCCCCGCGATGTGCCCTATTGGCTCTTGTCGATCTCGACCTGACGCAGCGGCGCCGCTTCTTGATGTAGCCCTTCCTGCACCTCGCGGGCTTTGCCTTGGGCCCAGTGGACGTCGTAGCCGGCGCGAAGTTGCCCCCAGGCGCTTGGGAGACGCTTCCCGGCACGAGCAGCGGCGCGGGGTTCGTCAACGGCCCCTGGCATGCGTCCCCCGAGCACGGCTGGGGCGGCGTCGCGACAGCCGGGAAACCAGCGCCCAAGCGCGCGTCGTAAACGTCACCGAGGCCATCGGTGTCCTGCCCGACCAGGCCCTGCGTCGTTACGAAGAAGATGTCGCTGCCCGAGGGGGAGATCACCACGTGGTTACGGGCGATGGAATCTTCCGAGCTTCCGCTCGAGACGAGCGACACGCTGCCTTCGGCGCCACCGGCGCTTTCATGCCATTCATATGCGTTTTCCAGACCGTTGGTCGCGTTCGGCGACAACGGCTCCGCAGTCGTGAAGACGATCCGCGAGCCATCTTCGCTGATCGCACGGTTATCCATTTCATACTGCTCTTTGGATCTGCCACCGTAATACCCTGGAGCTATGCTCGCGCCGAGCGTTTCACCTGTCGTGTTGATAACTGTACGGTTCCCATTGTCGTCAAATCCGTTTTCACCACCGGAGACGCGGTCGAGCTGGCCTGTCTGGGCGTCATAGCGATACACATCCTTTGCCATGTTCGAGTCGGTGGTGAGCAGTTGTGCGAAGCTGGCGAACACAAAGAACCTGCCGTCGGAGCCTGCCGTCTGCGCCTGCGCTTCGTTGTCTTCCCAGAGTTTCGTGTCGACACCGGTTGGGCTCGGGCAACGAGCATCTTCGACCGTCCCCGACAACGATGCGCCCGAGCAGAGATCACCTATGAAGGCGATCGTGCCAGATCTCGTGCCATAGACATAGAGGTTCTCGGCGCCCTTGACCGCTGTGTGGCCTTCGGGGCCTGGTTCGCTGGTCAGCACGCCGCGCGCGACGAAATACACGCGCGAGCCGTCAGGGGCGAGCCGCACCACACCCTGGACATCCGCCGCCTCACCCACGCTCGGGGCATGCGAGACCTGCCTCAAGGATGTCGCTTCCCGTTCGGCTGCGCCACAGCCGGGCTTGCCGCTCGGACAGCCGATCGTCGCGAGGTAGAGGTCGTTCTTCGAGTCATTAGCTTCCCCTGTCAACGGAGCGCTTGTCGTGAAATACACCCGTGAGCCGTCCTGCGAGGCACCAGCGAAGTCAGAGCTGGCCCGTGCTGCCGCGCCTTCACACGGCACTTCCCCAGGCACTTTCCCCGCGCTTTCCCCGACGCAACCACCAAATGGCTGGCCGGCTTCGAGTGGCCTCGACACTTCAAGCGTCCGCGACCCACCCAGACGCACGAACACCTGGTGAGGCACTTCGGGTCCGTATTCTTGACCGCTCGTCTTCGGACATACGGTGAAGAACACCTCGCCACCATCCGCACTCACAGCATTGAATGTGTTGTTTCTAGCTAAAGCGTACGCTTCATCCCCTGCCGTTGTGTAGCATGCCGGGTTAATCAGCTTCCCCTGGTTATTCAGTCCCACAAGCGCCAGCGACTTCGGTTCGCCGCCACAGCCACGACCAACGTCATAAAGCTCATAGACCCCTCCGACCGCCTCCGGGACGAGCGTTTCGGATGCATTGGTGCCCAACAGCATGTGACAAAACCCCAGGCTCGACGCCCGGTAGGTAGGCCGGAATGCGCCTTCTGTTTCGTTGAGCTCCTTGAGTATCGCGCTGGGTTCCCAGCCAGTACTCGTATCCGGCACGGTCGTCTGATGAACCAGCAGGTCCTGTTCGTTAAGCGGGTGCCCGGTGTTCGGTCCCGGCCTGCCCATCTCAAGCACGAGGTTCAACGATGGAGTCATGTCGCCCGCGGAGCCCGCCGGTTCGGCTATGAGCACCACCGGCGCCATCATGGGGGCCGTAGACCACCCTGAAGCGGTCCGGCGCGCGAGATAGCTCACTCCGTTGAGAATCAGCCCCGAGGAGGGTGCGCCCGCGAACACCCCGGGGTCATAGAATGCCAGCGCTTCGCCGTCAGCCGCCACACCATCGATACGCTGAACGCCGTACCCACCCTTGAAGAGCGGGCTGACCATCTCATAGTGGCGTTCGGGGTTGAGGGCGAGCGACGCGGACGGGAGGAGCATGACGGACAGTACGACGAAGGACACAAGCGCGCACACGCGCACCGTGGCATTTGCTCTCTGCGGGCGCATCACGACGTGGCCTCCCTGTTGTTGTGCGCGTGAGCGCGGAACGATTCTGTTACCCGCAGCCCCCTCTCGGTCAGCCGCCACGCGTTGGGCTCACCCTTGGCGTGACCCTCGCCCGTGTTCGCCAGCAGACCGATGCGCTCGAGACGCCCCAGGAGCTTTGAGATCTGACCCTGGTCATAAACATCCGCCTGCTCGCCGATGAGACGATTACTGGCACCGGGGTTCTGCGCGACCCTCTCCAGCACCAGCGCGGTCCTGTAGGTCAAGCGCATCGGGATGCCCTCCAGCGGATCGCTCTGCACCCGCGCGGTCTTGCGGACAACCCGCGCGGTCTGCCCAATCGCCGGCGCGGGCACGGCACGCACCTGCTCACGACGCGCCGCCGCGGGCCCCAGGTAGGGCAGCACGATCATGCCCATCAAGTCCCCCAGCAAGCCCGTGAGCGGTTCACGGTCGCCGCGCAACAACCGCGCGTAGACGATCGCAAACGCCGCGCCGACCAACCCCTCCGCGGTCAGGGACGGGCACTCCCCCGCCCGTACGCCCTCCCTGCGACCCTGATCCAGCACCCTGGCCACACGCGCGAGGATCTCCTCACGATCCGCCAATACCCGCGGACCACCACCCAACGCCTGCACCACGCACACCCGCGCGAGCACAGGCTCACGATCGAAAAACGCGAGGATCGTCAGCAGGCCCGTACGAACACGCTCACGCCAGGGCAGCCCGTCCAGCCGCGCGCCGGACAGCTCGTCCTCGACCCGCCCGAGGACGTCCTCCAACACCGCCGAAAGACAATCCTCGCGATTCTCGAACAGGTCATAGAACGTGCGCCGCGACACCCGCGCACGCGCAGTGATGTGCGCGACCGACGCGCGCGCATACCCCAACTCGTCGACCGTCGCCACAGCCGCGCTGAGCAACCGCGAGCGCTGCATCCCGGCCACCTGCACCCGCGGAGAGACGGCGTCCCTGCGCGCGTTCCGCTTCAAAGCATCACGGCGGGCGCCCACCTGCGCGCGCCGCGCGCGCGAGGACCGGGCGGGCGGGACGGGCGCGAGCGCGCGCCTAGCGGACATCACGGGCCTCCGGTTCGATACGCACAGAGGATCCGCGCGCGCAGATCGGGGAGCGCCACAGCGGCCTCGGGTAAGGACCGCTACGGCGCTCAGCGCCGCTTACAGAACCAGCGCGTTTCCGTGGGCGGGAACCGGAACGACGAATGCCGCGCCCGGAGGCACGGCCGGTGTCAGCTGGAAGGTGACGACGGGCGCCCCGACGGACGCCGCAAGCGGGCTCAGGCCCTAGAAGATTGGGGCAAGAGAGAGAGAGAGAGAGAGAGAGATGTGTCAGCGCTGCTGACGCATCTACCTACGGGCGCACCTGGGCGCGCAACCACTCCCATCACATCTGTCCCCAACGGACTCACGCGAACACAACCCCTCTTCATGCGATCCGGCACCTCTCCCCGACGACTGTCCCCTGCTAAAGCGCTTGATGTCGATCCAGCGGACCGAACCCAAACCCGATCTATCGTGCCCGACCCCCCACAACGGGAAGTCATGAACACACGGAAACATAGCGCCAACCGTATGGCTTGTCAAGAGCGAACTGCGGATGCCGCACGAACCAGGCCGACAGTATGCTGCGCTTGGCTCTACAAGGCGAAAAAGCCCGATTCGCCGTGGATCGTGCCCCAGCCGGCGTCATCGTGCCGCTGTGCCTGCTCCCGGCCCACCTCCTCGGCCTCGACGGCGCGGCCTGGCAGCTGATCGGCTCCGCTCTCCGAGCCACCCGATCCGTGGCAAGCCGGGCATCCCGCCGACCGGCAGTCCTTCTCCGAGCATGTCTGAAAATCCGGACACGAAACAAGCAAGTGTTCTTTGCAGAGCCGCGCCACCGAAAGTCAGCAAACACAGGCAAAACGGCTGACGCCGATCCCCGCGCTTTCGGGGGCTTTCGCCCGTGCTTGCTGGCCTTCGCAAAACACTAGCCAATCGGGGTTATTGGTGGTGTTTAGCCTGGCTGCCGGGGATTCTCGGGGTCGGGAGTGGTTTCGTGAGCGGTCTGGCGTCTCTCGATATAAGCCATCTTGAATTGGCGGTATCACGGGCAGTCGCCGACAGCCGCAAGTCGGCGTCGGTAGACCCGCATGTCAGCGCTATTGAAGTCGGAGTGCGTCTGCGTGCGAAGCGACGCCACGTCCTCGCGGTGGTACGGACTGGACAGACTCTCGTTGTGTCCGATCACGTTGTGGACGGCGATGCGATAGTGGCAGCGTAGCCACCGCACCAGCCGCAAGCTCGCCGTCATCTGCGCGGGGTCACCGAGGACTTCCTGGTCGCTGTCACCGACGTGCTCGATGCCGATCGCCGTCCAGTTGAGACCGACCGTGTGCCGACACATGATGTTGAGAGACACGAGCTGATGGATGGCGCCGTTCTTGTCGATCACGAAGTGCGCGCATGTGTTCGGCAACTCGTGGATCTCGGGGTCGGGAGTGTCCGGCGCGAATGTGTTGTACGTCGCTTGGAAGGTCGGCGTCTCCGTGTAGTGGATAACGATGACGTGCGGGTGGATGAGCTTGTACGTCGGTGTCATGAAGCTGCCGTAGTGCCTACGGGCGTACGCGACCATCCGGGCCTTGCGTTCGGGCCCAAATGGGATTGGGTCCCAGATGATGTGTGGCTTGGGCACGGCCACGACAGGTGGGGTGGGCGGAGCGCTTGGAGCGCTGGGGACGGGCGCGGTACTGCCGCCCGATGCAGAGCTGCTTGATGTCTGGGTCCTCGCCGCCGCCGCAGAGGCGACGGGCGCGTGATCTGTGCCCGTTGGTGTCGTCGTTTCGACAGAACTGCAGCCAGCGGCAAGCGTAAGGCTGAGGACGGCGACGGCCAGCGCCTCCGGGCGCGACATCGTTCGTTGAATCGATCCTCGCATCCGGTCTATTCAGAGGTCGGTGGTTACGTGAGCCTTCTACTCAGACCCAGCCTGTGTTGCAGGACGTCGGGCACAGGAACGGCGATCACGTCGAGCCCGTTGATGCCGCTGAAATCGGTGGGGTTGCAGGTGTAGACGGGCAGGTCGTTGGCGAGGGCCGTAGCGGCGATCATTGCGTCGTAGGTACGCGCTGTGGTCTTGCGCCCGGCGCGCCGCAGCGAGGCGGACACGCGTCCGAGGGCACGAGCAGCGCTCGCGTCGAAGGGAAGCGGGTCGAAGTCGGCCTCGGCCTGCTGGAGCTGGCTTTGGCGGGCGACACGTTCGCTCTCGTCGTTGGCCACCAGCGGGCCGACCGAAAGCTCAGCGAGCGTCACTGCCGTGATGAGCGGTTCCATCGGGAGCGCTGTCAGGTCAGTGAGCTTCCCAAGGAGGATGACCGTCGAGGTGTCGAGGATTCCGCGGATGAGCGGCGCCCCGTCACTCACAGGCTTGCGTCCAGCAGGCGGTCAACATCTTCACGAAACACTGCGGGGTCTACTGGCGGCAGCCGCCGCCAGCGACTCAGCAGGGCCTCAGCCGAAAGCCCACAAGGCGATATCGCCCGTAGCTCAGCCACGGCCTTGCCTGAACGCGTGATCGTGATCTGCTCTCCGCGCGCGGCGCGGTCCACGACATCGCCGCCGTGATTGCGCAGGTCTCGGATGCTGACCTCAGCCATACGACCAATTGTATCACTCGTGATACAGCGGTTCGCAAACCAGCCACTTGAGCAGTCCATCACCGGCATGTTCACAGCCCGGCAAGCTCAGAAGCGAGGCTACAGCGCACAACTGCTCGCCCACAGCGGCCAGGTCGCCGCCCTCGTGCGCCACACAACCCAAGAAGCCGAAGCCGCATGAGTGCGCCACCCCCGAGGCGTTCCGCGCCGCGCTGGATCAGCGCATCCGCAACGAGGCAGTCGCCAGCGGCGTAACCGTGATGCGGCTGCGCAAGCGCGTCGCGTTCGAGCGCTTCCTCGCCAGGCTCGCCGTTCCCCAGCGCTGGGTGCTCAAGGGAGCATTCGCGCTCGACCTGCGACTTGGGCTGCGAACACTTCCTCGCCGGGAAGACGATCGGAGCCACCTTGGGCGACAGCGACCGAGACGGGCACCCTCGCAGCAGCGCTTTCTGCACGTTCGCGTAGGTAGCGCTCTGGCTCCACGGCGATGACCTCGCTGACCAGGTCGGATAGTGCTGGAAGTCCCCCCTCACACGCGCCCACGTATGCTGAGGCCGAAAAATGTCCGGTGCGACGGTGAGAGATGCGAGCGAGGACGACGCGCCGGCGTGCGCGGCGATTTACGCGCCATACGTGCGTGAGACGGCCGTCAGTTTCGAGGGCGAGCGGCCGACACCCGCGCAGATGGCCGAACGCATCGCGGCGGCGACGCGCACGCACGCATGGGTCGTGCTCGAAGACGACGGACGCGTCGTCGGCTACGCCTACGGCGGGCCGCACCAGACGCGAGCGGCCTATCGCTTCTCGTGCGAGGTCAGCGTCTACGTCGAGCGGGGTCGGCGACGCACCGGCTCGGGGCGCGCACTGTATGAGGCGCTATTCGAGCGGCTCGCGGCGCGCGGCTACCGGATGGCGGTCGCGGGCATGACGCTGCCGAACGAGGCGAGCGCGGGCCTGCACCGAGCGATGGGCTTCGAGCCGGTCGGCGTCTACCGGCGGATCGGCTGGAAGCTCGGCGCGTGGCACGATGTCGCGTGGATGCAGCGGACGCTCGGCGTCGAGTACGACCCTCCCCTGGAGCCGCGCTGAGGCCGATTCCTCCTCGGCCGGAGCGCTGCTCGGCCGCGACCAAGACCTCGCGAACGGCCGAATCGAGATCGGGCGCGACAAGACCGACGCCGGCGTCCGCGAGATCGACATGCTCCCCCTCCTGCGGGAGATCCTGACCGAATACAGAGCCCAAAAGATCCAGGAAGGCCTGCCGACCGGCCCACAGGATCCCCTGCTGACCACCGCCACTCTCGTCCAAGGCGGGGCGGCTTCCGCTTCGCACCCAAGCCGGACACGGGCGCCCCCGGCAACCGGGGCGTGTTCGCCCCCCGCCCGCCGGGGCCCTACCGGCTCGCGTGCGAGCAGTAAAGGTCGCCTTGACCGCGAGCATCGCCCGCCGGCTCGACGAATTTATGCTGGCAGGCGGCCCGAGCACATAGCGCTCTGGTGGAGCGATCGACGCCCGACCTTACTGTCGCGTTCATGGATTCGATCTGTAGGCTTACCGGCGTTGCGTAAGTTGCGTAGGTTGCGTCATTGTGCTACCGTGTGGTCATGGCATCGACAGCTACCCCAGAGGCTGAGCGCTTGGCTGACGAGCTCGTCAAGCGCCTGGGCGAGCGTCCCCTGTCGCCCAGGAAGCTCGCCGTCGAGCTCGCCGGACAGGACACGCCGCCAGCGCTGATCGGAGCGTTCGACGCCGCTCTGTCACGGACCGCCGCCGCGGGTGAGACCGACAGCCTCGACGAGGCTCTGTGGGGACGGGCGCCTACCGACGAGGAGCTCGCGCACGCTCGGCACGCCACCTATCCAGCGCTCCAGGACGCGATGCGCGAGGCGCTGTCTGCTGCCCTGACGCGCGAGCAGGCGGCGCAAAGGCTTGGCGTCACACCGCAGGCGGTGTCCAAGCGCATCACTTCCGGCGGCTTGGTTGCGCTGCGGCGTGGACGCGTCAACCGCCTGCCGGCCTGGCAGTTCCACGAAGATCGGGAGTTGCCCGGCCTGAAGCAACTGATCGCCGCCTACCCCGGCGGCGCACTGTCGCTGACGCACTGGGCCACCTCCCCCTCACCGGACCTCGACGGCGCCACGCCAGCGCAGATCTTGGCCCGCCGCGGCGGCGTCGCACGAGTACTCGAGGCCGCCGAAGCGCTCACGCCGGGCGCGTGGTAGCCAAGCTCGGCGATCCGCCGGCCACACTGCCGGCGGACCCCCCGACGTGGTCGTGGACAGCATCGAAGCCGATGGTGCGCGTCTATCACGAGCAGCCCGGACACGACGGCATAGCGTCGCGCACCTTCGGTCCTCTGGCGCGCTTTGACCCGCACGTGCGCGACGCCCATCAGCGCCCGCGCGAGGACCCGCAGGGGCGCGGCGTGCGGTATCTCGCCGCCGACCTTGCCACCGCGCTTGCCGAGTCCTATCCAGGGCAGTGGCCTGAGGTATCGATCTGCCCGCACACACGCGCCGCCTGGGTATGCCCGCCAGCGCCAGTGGCGCTGCTCGACCTCTCCGGCGAGGGCGCACTTGCGATCGGAGCGACGGGCACCCTGCAATGGGGCGATGAGCCACGCAGACGCACCCAACGATGGGGACGGCGCATCTACGAGCAGTACAGTCATCTCGAAGGCATCCGCTACCAGGCCGCCCACCAAGGCGGCGAGTGCGCAGTGCTATGGAAGCGAGCACCCACACTCCAGCGCCTACCAGGCGGCGACCGCAAGCTGTGGGCGGTATGGAGCCGAGTCGCGACCGCGCTGGCCGGCCAACGCCGCGCCCCACGGCGGATCGAGGCCGCAGAATGCAGGCGATGCCGCGAAACCGGACTCAGCACGAAGAAACGCGGAAGGCAAAAAGGCACGTCAGCCCAATAAAGGAGCATGACCAAACATCCCAGCCCGCCGTAACCAGAACAGCCCCCGTAAATCGCGAGGGTTAAGGGCTCTCCACGAAGTCTAAATTATCGGGGCGGGCGGATTCGAACCGCCGTCCTCACAGCGACCACACTCTGAGGATCCACGGTTTTGGCACGTCTGGACTGGAGCCGAGGAGCGGCCCCCGTTTGATGGTCCAGCTGGTCTGGTCCCCGAGCCTTGTCTGTGCGGTTCGGGTCGTAAGGCGAAGGTGAGCCCGGTCGCGTTGCCACTCTGCCTGGGCGGTGTCGATGCGGGCGAGCAGCGCGTCGAGGTCTCCACGGGTGAACGTCCACTCGAATGGCCGGGCGATCTGGCGGTAGCGCTCGACATCGCTCGCCGCGACGCGAGGCATGGAATCGCTACGTTCTGCGTGCATGGGAAGGGTTCTGTCCTTTCCGTGCCACGGCCCTCGGCAGTTCACAGCTGCGCGGGGGCGAATAGCGTTGTCCGGTTTTGTCTGTGATACAGGAGGCGGCGGCGGGCATCAGACGGCCGGTGAGGTAGAGAAAAGTCGATCCCGGTGAGCGCCGATGGGAGTTCGCCTCCCGGCGCCTGGGGTGTGGACCCCGAGGCGGCAGCGCTGTTCGCGCACCCGAACCTCTCTGCCTTGAAGTCAGCCGTGGGCCGCACCTGCTTTGCGGTGTGGGGCTCAGCGGTCGCGCACAAATCACGACCGCGAGCAGCACCGCCGTCGAAGGGAGCAGCGCGGTCACCGTGACCTCGACCGTCTAGCCTGAGAGACGCACCTCTCTCACCTAACGGTGGTTGGCTTTGGGCGTCCCGCTCCTGGATGCGGCCCGCTTCGTCGCCTTCCGTTTCCTGTGCTTGGCCTTGCACATACGCTTGGCTTTCGCCTTGCATGCCTTGGCGTGCTTGGGCGCGGCCTTACGGGGTGGTTTGGCGGGCGCGAGCGCACCGGCCAATTCGCCCGTGCCGGCGAACGGCAACAGCGAAGGGGTCGGGTCGTTGGGGGCGCTCGCCGGGGTGGAGCAGGCGTCGCCTTCGCATTCCACGGGCCCCGGTGGGGGAGGCTGGATGCCGCCGCCGATGCGCGCGTCGTAGACATCGCTCGAGCTATCGCGGTCAGTGCGGGTCAGCTCGGCGTGTGTCGTGAAGAACACGTCACGACCGGAAGGGGTGCTGCCGAGCAGTTCGACGAGGTAGCCGGGGGTGCCCGAGGAGATCAGGCTCAGGCACCCCTGGATGTGGGTGCAGCTGTCGACGCCGGGCTTGCGCCACTCGTACACGTCGCTTGAGGGCGTGTAGTTGGAGCTGGGGAGCTCGCCGACTCCGCCGCCTTCGACGGTTGCTCCTTCGATCTTGCGTTCGCCGTTGATGTCCTGGGGGACGAGCGCGGCGGGGGTGTCGAAGAACACGTAGTCGCCGTTTTCGGAGGCGACCGTGGACTGCGGCGTGTAGTTCGCTCCGATCGCGATCGTGGGTTCCCCGAGGAACGTGGGTGCGAGCAGGGCGTCGGTGCTGGGTTCCGGCTTGTATGGTGAGGAGCACGACATGCACTGGACGACGTTCTCGAGGCTGTCGTAGCGGTACACCTGGTTTTCAGAGGGGAGCCCCGCGACCCTGACGCGGACGCATACGGCGCCTGCGAAGTAGAAGTAGCGTCCGTCGGGGCTGACGGACAGTTCGCAGCCGACGATGCCGGAGCCGCCGCCCTGGAGGATGAAGCTGAGCTTCTGCGCGGCGATGTCGTAGCGGTAGAGGTTCGTCTCGGTTTCGGTTGGGGGTGCTTCGGCGGTCAGCCGCTCGTCGGTGGAGAAGTAGACCGCGGTCAGCTCGTCGGAGACGATCATGGCGCTTGAGGGGAGTGGTTTGTGTGTGGAGAAGCCCGGGAGCGGTGCGGCCGTTCGGGTTTCTGTGTCGTAGATCAGGAATTCGCGTCCTTCACCAACGCTCTTTTCCATCAGCACCCGGGTGCCCTCTGGGTTCGCCGCGACAAACGCGTATTCGCCGACATCAACGGTCTCAGCACCGTTGACGCGGACGTAGAGGTGGTGGGTGCAGTTGTCGGTGAAGAACACCCGTGAGCCGTCGGCGGACACGGCGTGAGGGCTACTCGGGGCGTGGTCTCGCTGTCCGAGGCCGACGAGCACGCCTTCATGGCCCTTCGCGATCGTGGCGCCGCACGTGCTGATCGGGCCGCCGGAGGGGGACAGGTTGACCTGGTGCAGCTGTCCTTCTGTGTATTCGTAGAGGTCCTCTCCGGCGGTCGTCCCGGTCGGTGTGCCGAGGAGCGTGTGGTCCTCGGAGGCGAGGATCAGCTTCCCGGCGTCCGCCGAGGAGGCGACCCACTGGGTGCTCTGTTTGCGGGGGACGCTCGCGACGGTCGTGTAGGGGCCGCCGGGGGGGCCCGTGTCCAATTCGTTGCTGAGGGCGCTGCTCCCGCTCCCGGTCGCCCAGTTCGCCTCGACCGCCACCCGCGTCAGATCGGGGTTGAACACCTGCGCCTGGAAGCTGTCAGGGCCAGCTTCCCCCACCGGCCGGGTCGACGTCATCTGCCAGGCTTCGGGGGAGCGCTTGAAGTAGTACTCGCCGGTCTTCGGGTCCGGGGCCGTCCCCCACTGGGTGCCTGGCACGTGCAGCATGAGGTGCTCGCCATCTTCGCCGACGTTCGCACCCATCGTGACCAGACCGTAGTGGGAGAAATCCTGGGCCCCGCCCTTTTCCACAGGGGTCACCTGCTCATAGGCACGACAGTCAGGCAGCTGGGCTGAGAGTCCGCCACGCAAGCTTTCGTTGGCGCACGGGGCCGCTTCACCGGACGTGAGGACACCGGGGGCGGTGAGGGTCTGTTCGTTGCCGTCGACGAGGGGGCTCCCGGGCGCGCCGCTGCGGGCCTGCAGACGGTAGTGGTAGGTCACGCCGGGCTGCAGTCCCGGGAGGTCCTGGCCCACCAGCACCGTCGGGAAGCCGCCGACGAATTCGCCCGCGCCGGCGTCTTCCTCCGGGGTGCTCGACGCCGCCGCCCAGCCGCTTTCTTCGAACTGCTGCTGGGTGACGTACTCGACATGGAAATGCGTGTCTGTGCCGTGCGGGAAGACGTCGCCGAGCGCACGCAGGGATTCGCCGTGGATCGCGTGCGTCGCGAACGTGCTGACGAGCGGCGCACCCGCCGTTTCAAACCCCTTGACTTCCGAGGTCACCGAACCGTGGGTGTTTTCGGCGAGGAGCCGCGCATAGTACGTTTTGCCTTCGGCCAGACCGGTTGCGTCACCCTGCACCTCGTGGAAGTTCGCGTCCGCTTCACCGCCGGTCAGCAGGCCTTCGGAGACGGGTTTCCATTCGGATTCGGGCGCGGCGGGGGATGAGGCGACCTGCAGACGCCACGTCGTGGCCGACCGGTCCGGCACCACCACGCCCGAGAGGTGCACGCTCGAGGAGTGCACCGTGCTGACCGTGCAACAGCCGACCTGGGGCGTGGCGGGCCTCGTCGTGAACGCGTACTCGCTCGTCGTGGTCGCCCCCACGCCGTTGGAGGCTGTCAACTGCACCGTGTATTCGGTGCTCGGCGTCAACGCTTCGATGTTCACCACCCGCCGTGCGAGGTCTTCGGGCTGGCTGATAGACCCGCTGCCACCCGCGACCGCTTCGAACGGGCCGTTTTCCTTGCGGAGCTTCACTTCATAGGTCGTGGACGGCGCACCGTTGTCCTCGACTTCCAGTTCGACGTTGATGAATTCGGGGCCGAGCTCCCCCGGCTTTTCGAGCCCAAGGAACAGGATTTCGGCGGGTTCGACGCCGGGCGTCGAGAAGTGCCCTTCTTCGATCGCGCTACCAGACGCGTTGCGCCCGATGATCCGTATCGCATACGACGACCCGGGCAGCAGGTGGTGAGCCGTCGCGCTCGCCCCGCAACCATTGACGTGTTCTGAGCTCGCGGGTTCGATCGTGCCTTCACCCGCCGGCTTCCACGACAGTTCACCGCCGCCCAGCGCGTATTCGATCGCGTAATGCGCCGCAGAGCCGTTCGCGCACATGTCGGACTGGATGATCGCCCGCGTGGAATGCACTCCCACCGCTTCGAGCCTCTTCACCGTCGGCGGGCCGGTCCTCGCCGACGCAGACGACGCCGACACCAAGGACGACGCCAGGGCGAGCGAAAGCGCCGTACCCAGCCGGACCGCCCGCCGCCGCCTTATGGTCCGGCCCGTCGGTGGTCGCCGGTCGTGCTTTTGTGGCTCGCGACGGCCCGCCTCGCCGCCCTGTGCCCCCGGTGCTTCTTGACGCGGACGCACCTACCCTTACGACGCACCATGCCCTTCTTGCACGGCTTGGCTTTCGGTTTCGGCGGCGGCGCCACTGTCTGAAGCGGTGGCGTCAGGGCGGCGGTGAACGGGAGCAGCGACGGTGTCGGGTCGTTCGGGGCGCTCGCCGGGGTGGAGCACGCGTCGCCTTCGCATTCAACCGGGCCAGGAGGCGGCGGCTGGATGCCGCCGCCGATACGCGCGTCGTACACGTCGCTCGAGCTATCACGGTCGCTGCCGGTCAGCTGGGCATGCGACGTGAAGAAAACGTCACGGCCCGACGGGGCCGTACCGAGCAATTCGACGAGGTACCCGGGGGTGCCGGAAGAGATCAGGCTCAAGCAACCCTGGATGTGCGCGCACCCGTTCACACCTGGCTTACGCCACTCATACACATCACTCGACAGCGAATAAGAATTGCTGATGAGTTCAGAAACAGCGCCACCTTGGGTCTCTGCATTTATTTCGACCGGGCGTTCCCCGTTGATGTCCTGGGGGACGAGCGCCGCGGGGGTGTCGAAGAACACATAGTCACCGTTTTCGGAGGCGACCGCCTGCTCCGGCGTGTAGTTCGCGCCAAAGGCGATCGTGGGTTCACCGAGGAACGTCGCCGCAAGACGACGATCCGAGCTGGGTTCCGGCTTGTACGACGAGGCGCACGACACACACTGCACCACGTTTTCAACGCTGTCATAACGATACACCTGTTCCAAAGAGGGCAGCCCCGCAACGCCGACATGCCCGCCCTGCACGCCGCCGAAGTAGAAGTAGCGCCCGTCACGGCTGAGCGAAAGTTCACGCCCCGGAGGATCGGACGCCGTCTGAACGACGAAGCTGAGCCTCTCCGCAGCGATGTCGTAACGGTAGAGGTCGGCTCCCGTTTCTGTTGGCGGCGCTTCCGCGGTGAGGCGCTCCTTCGATGAGAAGTAGACGGCGGTCAAACCGTCAGATACGATCATCGATGCCGGCCCGAGAGACTTGTGCGTGGAGAAGCCGGGAAGCGCCGTCGCCGTGTGTGTTTCGTTGTCGTAGAGCAGGAATTCGCGTGCTTCGCCGCTAGCCTTTTCCAGGAGCACCCGGGTGCCCTGCGGGTTCGCCGCGACAAAGCCGTATTCGCCGATGTCGACGGTTTCAGCGCCGTTGACACGCACGTATAGGTGGTGGGTGCAGCTGTCGGTGAAGAACACCCGCGAGCCGTCGGCGGACACGGCGTGAGGGCTACTCGGGGCTACGTTTGTTTGCCCGACGCTTAGGTCGACGCCTTCTTTGCCCTTGGCGATGGTGGCGCCGCAGGTGCTGATCGGTGTGCCGGCCGGGGAGATGTTGACCTGGTGGAGCTGTCCTTCGGTGTATTCGTAGAGGTCGCTGCCCGCGGTAGTACCGGTCGGGGCGCCGAGGAGCGTGTGGTCTTCGGAGGCGAGGACCAGCTTGCTCGCGTCCGCGGACTCGGCGACCCACCGCGTGTCCTGTTTGCGAGGGACCGTCGCGACGACCGTGTAGGGGCCGCCGGGTGGGCCGGCGTCGAATTCGTTGTTGGGCGCGCTCTGCGCGTCCCCGGTCGCCCAGTTGGCCTCGACCGCGATCTGGGTCAGGTCGGGGCTGAACAGCTGCGCCTGGAAGCTGTTCGGGCCCGCTTCCCCGACCGGCCTGGTCGAGGTCATCCCCCAGCCGGCAGGTGTGCGGTTGAAGTAGTACTCGCCGACCTTGGCGTCCGGGCTCGAGCCCCACTGCACACCGGGGACGTGAAGCATCATGTGTTCGCCGTCTTCACCGACGTTCGCACCCATCGTTACCGCGCCGTAGTGGGAGAAGTCCTGGGCGCCGCCCTTTTCCGCCGGGGTCACCTGCTCATACGCCCGGCAGTCCGGGAGCTGCGCCGACAGGCCGGACCGCAGCGATTCGTTCGCGCACACAGGCACTTCACCCGACGCCATACCAGGCACCGTCAACGTCTGTTCGTTACCGTCAACCAGGGGGCTGCCCGGCGCGCTACTCCGCGCCACCAGCCGATAGTGATAGGTCATGCCCGGCGCCAGGCCAGGGAGGTCCTGGCCGACCAAAACCGTCGGAAAGCCCGTTCCCGGGTTGAATTCGCCTGCGCCCGCGTCTTCTTCAGACGTACTCGACGCGCTGGCCCAGCCGTTTTCTTCGAACTGCTGCTGGGTGACGTACTCGACGTGATAACGGGTGTCGGTGCCGTGCGGGAACACGCTCCCGAGCGCACGCAGGGATTCGCCGTGGATCGCGTGCGTCGCGAACGTGCTCACCAACGCGACACCGGCCGTTTCAAAGGACTTGACTTCCGAGGTCACCGGGCCGTGCGTGTTTTCCGCAACGACGCGCGCATAGTACGCTTTGCCTTCGGCCAAGCCCGTCGCGTCACCTTCCACCTGGTGGTAGTTCGTATCCGCTTCAGAGCCGGACAGCAGGCCTTCGGCGACCAGGCTCCATTCGCTGTCGGGCGCCGTGGGCGATGAGGCCACCTGCAAGCGCCACGTCGTCGCAGAATCGTTCGGCACGACCTGACCCGCCAGGTGCACGCTCGAGGAGTGCACGGCACTCACCGCACAGCAGCCGGCTTCCGGGGTCGGTGGCTTCGTTTTGAGCGGATATTCCTTGGTGGCGGCCGACCCCACCCCGTTCGATGCGGTCAGCTGCAGGGTGTATTCGGTGCTCGGCGTCAAGCCTTCGATGTCCACCACCCGCCGCGCGACGTCTTCCGCCTGGCTCACCGAACCAGTGCCCCCCGCGACCGCTTCAAACGGGCCGCCCTGCTTGCTCAGCTTGACTTCATAGCTCGTCGACGGAGCGCCGTTGTCCTCAACTTCCAGTTCCACGTTTATGAATTCCGGGCCGAATCCCCCCGCCTTTTCGATACCGAAATACAGGATTTCAGCTGGTCCGACCGGTGGTGTCGTGAAGTGCCCTTCTTCGATCGCGCTGCCAAACGCGTTACGCCCAATGATCCGCATCGCATACGCGGTGCCCGGCAGCAGGCCACGCGCCGACTCGGTCGCGCCACATTCATTGACTGCCCCACCAACCGCCGGTTGGATCGTACCTTCACCCGCCAGCTTCCACAGCAGTTCACCACCCGTCTGGGCGTATTCGATCGCGTAATGCGTCGCCGAGCCATGCGCACACATGTCGGACTGGATCTCCGTGCGCGTCGAATGCAGTTCGATCGCTTCGATCTTCGTCACCGTCGGCGGGCCGGTGTTCCCCCACGCCAGCGGCGCCGCCAACGCCAACGACAACGCCAGGGCGAAGGCCAGAGCGCCGGCCCCAACGCCGATCGCGGCCGACGGACTGCTTGCGCGACTGCTTGGTGCGGTCGGCGCCACTATCGCCTCCTGCGGTGTGTGCCCTTGCCGTGCCTGGCGGTCTTCTTGGCCTTCTTCGCCTTGGCCTTGGCGCAGCCGGTGACCGCGACGGGTGTGCTCTGGTGGATCACGATGCCGTTCTGGCCGACGAATTCGGTGGGCATCTTCAGCGCGGCGGCCACCGTCTTCTTCGCCTTCACGGTCAGGCGCCTGGTGTGCCCGTGGACCTTGCGTGTCAGCTTCCTTGAGACGGTGACGGTACGGGTCAGCGAGCAGAGGTTCTTGTTCGCCGCGAGCGCCGAGTAGGGGCCCTCGGGAAGGGTCAGTTCAAAGCTCGTGACCGGCTGGTCGGGGACCTGGTGGAAGGTCGAGCTGGTGATCCCGTGCTTGTCGATGAACGTTTCGCCGTGCAGGTCGATCGTGATGCCGTAGCCCTGCAGGACCATCACGAGTTCGGGGAACTTGGCGTTGCCGTTGGAGACGAAGTAGGCCGGGCCGGTCAGCGGCACGGGCAGGATCGGCGTGACGGCGGTCGCGTGCCCCACGACGGATGCCGGCGGGCACGCGGCGGGGTTCGCTTCAAAGACGCCCGCCAGGCAGGCCTTCTGCAGCGTGGTCAGGCGCGAGGGAAGCTCTTTGGGCAGTTCGACTTTGACGGCATGGATGTTGGCCTGGGTGCCCTGCGGGGCGTTGGGATAGGTGATCTTGACGCTGAGGCTCGCCCCGCTGGCTTTTGAGGTCTTGCCCGAGGTGGAGACGTTGAAGAGTGGTTTGAAGGCGAGGTTGGCGCAGTCGGCGCCCTGGAAGGGGGTCATCACGTTCACGGGGACTTGGCCCGCCGGGTTCGCGGGGTCCGCGCCGGCGCCGGTGATCGTGTTGGCCACCTGCAGGGACTGGCAGCTGGTGGGGTTGATGATGAAGTTGGGACGGTCGACGTAGACGCGGATGTCGCGGACGTGCACGACGATCCCCTCGATGATGTGCGGGATCGGGTCAGAGCCGGTGGCGTCGACTTCGACCTGGGCGGTGATCGGGTTGATCTTCAGCGCGAAGCGGATCACGACGGTACCCAAATCGAAGGGGCCGACCTTCGCCGAGGTGACCGAGACGATCGACAGCGGCGCGCCGTGGTAGGGGCCCGCGAGATACAGGCTGCCGGGGGTCTGGGCGAGCACGGTGCCGACGCCCGCGCCGACGATCGAGTGCCCGATCCTGCTCGCGGCGGGGCACGAGGGTTCGGTTTCCTCCTGCGCCCCGGCACGCGATGGGCTTTTGGCGGCTTGGATCGCCGCCTCTGGGCAGAACGGGATCCCCGTCAGGTTGCCGGTCAGGCCGGGCGGCATGATCGTCGAGAAGCGGGTGATCTCCTGTTCGCCGTCTTCACGGTTTAGGCGCAGGTAGAACGGGCTGTAGGCGCCGGCGTTGCCGTGGACGGGGTAGGCGGTCACGTGTGGGGTGAACGGCGGCACCCCACCAGCCGGGCACGGACCTTCATGGACACCCTGGGTGGTGAGGAACGGTGTGCTGCTGACCAGACGCGGTTCCAGCGGCGCCGACCACGGCGTGAGCAGGCCCTGCGCCCCGTAGGAGCCGCACACCGGCGGGCTGACCAGCGGCGCTGTGGCGCCCGGGCGGAAGTGCAAGGTGAACTTGCTGAAGGGCTGCTGCGGCGTGTTGGAGAAGGTCGTCGTGAGCTGCCCGGTGACGGGGTTCAGGTCCACCTTTCCCGCGACCTTGATCACGATCCCCCGCGCCTGGTCCTTCGCCACCACATACAGGGCGAGCAGCGACCCGCCCGGATGTTCGCCATCGCCGAATTCGGGACGGTTGTCATACGGCGTCGCGACATACACGGCGCCGGGGATCGTTTCCGCGAGCACCGGTGTTTCGATGTCGATCGAGCCGATCTTCGATTCCGGTGGACAACCAGCACCCACCGCAGAGAACGCCGTCTCCGCCGCGAACTGCGCGGGGGAGCAGGCGCCGAGCCCCGAGCCGGCGCCTGGGTTGATCGTGATGCCCTGCGGCAGCGTCACCACCGTATCCTTCAAATTCGACGTCGCGATCGATTCCGGGCTGTCCCAGCTCTGGGGCACCACCAAGGACACGTCCAGCCCGGTCGGCGATTCCGCGGAGCGGGTCGTGGGCTGCACTTCGATCGACGGGCTGAACGGCACACGCCCGCATTCGACGATCGGGCCGACCTGGCTGGTTTCGTGCGGCCAACCCGCGGGGTCTTCCCCGAGGGGTTCCTCCCAGGAGTCGGCCGCCATCGACGCTTCAAAGGACCCGCAGCTCGTCGGGTTCGCCAGATACGGCTTTTCGGCGAAGTTCGCCTGCTCACCACCGCCTTCGCATTTCAAGGTGCCGCTGAGCGCGGAGCAGACGCGGCCGCGTTCAGGATCATGGATATGGGCTGCCGGGACGCCCCACACCGTGACCGACACATTGTGGGCTTCCCCGACGTTGATGACGTTCGGAGACGTGCTCGAAAGCCCCACGTCGCCCGGGCGCACGCTGATCGCCAGAAGCTGCGAGAAGATCAGCGTCTTGAACCCGAGCTCCGCCGCCACACCGAAGCTCGAGACTTCCATGTTATACAGCGGGAACGTGTTGTGCACCGGTTCCCCGGTGTTGTTGAGGTCCAGGCTGATCGTCCCGATCTGAGATCCCGGCGGGCACAAGGACCCGATTCCCGCCGGTTCGCCCTGCGCGAGCAGCTGCGTCTGCGTGCACGTACGGACCGCGGTGTTGTTAGCGGTGAACCCCGCCGGGAGGTTCACGACCACGTTGCGAACATCGTTGAACGTGAACCCAGACGCGCTATGCGCCAGATCAAACGACGTCGTCAGATCCTCATGCGCGCCCGCCGCGAACGTCGACGGGACCAGATGGAAGCTGCCGGGAACGATTTCAAACGGGGTTTCGCTCGGCTTCGCCATAGCCGGCCCGGCGAATACGCACGCCACGAGAGCCGCAAGCGCCAGAGAGAGGAACAGTCTTCGTGGGATACGCATCGTCATCTGCCCCTTCGCTGGTTGCCCTTCACGGTTATCTTCCTGGCGGCGGCTCGCGTCGCCGCCTTCTTCCCCCGGCGCTTCTTGACCCTGACGCACCGGCCCTTGCGGCGCACAAAGCCCCTCCTACAGGGCTTGGCCTTCGGTTTCGGCGGAGGGCCGGCCGTCTGAAGTGGTGGGATCAGGCTGGCGGTGAACGGCAAAAGCGACGGGGTGGGATCGTTCGGCGCGCTCGCGGGCGTCGAGCAGGCGTCGCCTTCGCATTCGACGAGGCCGGGTGGCGGAGGCTGGATGCCGCCGCCGATGCGGGCGTCATAGACGTCGCTGGAGCTGTCGCGGTCAGTGCCGGTGAGCTGGGCGTGCGAGGTGAAGAACACGTCATGCCCGGAAGGCGTCGTGCCGAGCAGTTCGACCAGATAGCCGGGCGTGCCGGAGGAGATCAGGCTCAAACAGCCCTGGATGTGCGCGCAACCATCGACGCCCGGCTTGCGCCACTCATACACGTCACTCGACGGCGAATAGGCCGAGCTGACGAGTTCGCCGACGGCGCCCCCTGGACGCTCTGCTTCTTCCACCGGACGTTCGCCGTTTATGTCCTGGGGCACGAGCGCAGCGGGAGTGTCGAAGAACACGTAGTCGCCGTTTTCGGAGGCGAAGGCCTGCTCGGGGGTGTAGTTGCCGCCGAAGGCGATCGTCGGTTCGCCGAGGAACACCGCCCCGAATTGATGCTCCCGTTTGGGTTCGGGCTTGTACGGTGAGGAGCACGACACGCACTGCACCACGCCTTCGCCACTGTCATACCGGTACACCTGCTCTTCGGAGGGGAGACCGGCGACGCTGACCTTGCCGCCGTTGAGCCCGCCGAAGTAGAAGTAGCGCCCGTCACGGCTGACCGACAGTTCCCGGCCCGGAGGATGGGTGGCGGTCTGAGCAATGAAGCTGAGTTTCTGCGCAGCGATGTCATAGCGGTAGAGGTCGGCTCCCGGTTCTGTTGGCGGGGCTTCCGCGGTGAGGCGCTCCTGCGTTGAGAAGTACACCGCGGTCAGCTCGTCAGAGGCGATCATTGATCCCTGCGCAAGAGGCTTGTGCGTAGAGAAGCCGGGAAGCGGCGTCGCCGTGCGTGATTCGCTGTCGTAGAGCAGGAAGTCTCTGGCTTCGCCTGTGCTCTTTTCCAACAGCACGCGGGTGCCCTGCGGGTTCGCGGCCGTGAACGCGTATTCGCCGACATCGACCGTTTCGGTTCCGTTGAGGCGCATGTATAGATGGTGGGTGCAGTTGTCGGTGAAGAACACGTGCGAGCCGTCGGCGGAGACGGCGTGAGGGCTGCTCGGCGCAGCAGTCCTCTGCCCCACGCTGACGACCACGCCTTCGTGGCCCTTGACGATGCTGGCGCCGCAGGTGCTGATCGGAGCACCTGACGGGGACACGTTGACCTGGCGCAGTTGCCCTTCGGCGTATTCGTAGAGGTCGCTGCCCGCGGTAGTGCCGGTCGGGGCTCCGAGGAGGGTGTGGTCTTCGGAGGCGAGGATCAGCTTGCTCGCGTCCGCGGACTCGGCGACCCACCGCGTGTCCTGTTTGCGAGGGACCGTCGCGACGACCGTGTAGGGGCCGCCGGGTGGGCCGGCGTCGAATTCGTTGTTGGGCGCGCTCTGCGCG